>JAABUY010002137.1_pt1 | contig 24276 bp, 20 predicted proteins | sample 5560271 | NCBI WGS metagenome assembly JAABUY01 (sample SAMN10711886, study PRJNA513374) | rock metagenome | isolation source: Antarctica rocks | place: Antarctica: Victoria Land, University Valley | reverse complement strand
ACCTGCCGATCCCGCTCCAGAAAAGAGGCAGAGACCTTGCATCATGCGCGGACTCCAGCCGTCAACCGTGCGCAGAGGAAAACTGATGGATGGTGAGCCAGAACAGCCAACGTAGGATCTCGAAGCGCTCGCTTTCACTTGAACCCTGGTAACGTCCGAACTTATCGGCCAAACGAAGAAGTATGGGTGCGGTCTGAGTAAGGGTCACTCCGTCCTCCACCAGCACTGGTATCTCGCCCATTGGGTTGACGTCTCGCCGCCACTGGTCCGTCCAGGTAACCCCACTTCCGAAGTCGGTCCAGATTGGCTCGAAGCTTTGCCCGCATAGCGTCAGCATGAGAGCCAATTTGTAGCTATTCCCAGACTCTGGAAAATAGTGCAGCTTGTAATCAGACATGTTTAACTCCGCATTTCGCTCCGGCTGCGCTGCAGGCCGCTTATTCTGCGGCCCCCGCTGACGTCGGACTGACCGGCTGCCGACCGTCAGGCAGTCTCGGCCGCACGCACGCCCAGTTCGCGCTCCATCGCCTCGCGCATCAGGAACTTCTGCATCTTGCCGGTCACGGTCATCGGAAAGTCGCCGACGAAACGCACGTAGCGCGGCACCTTCTGGTGTGCGATCTGGCCGCGGCAGAAATCCTGGACGTCGGCCTCCGTCAGGCTCTCGCCGCCGCGCAGCTTGATCCAGACGCAAAGCTCCTCGCCATATTTCGGGTCCGGCACGCCGAACGCCTGCACATCCTGGATGGCCGGATGGCGATAGAGGAATTCCTCCACCTCACGCGGATAAACGTTCTCACCGCCGCGGATCACCACGTCCTTGATGCGGCCGACGATGTTGCAGAAGCCCTCATCGTCGATGGTGGCGAGGTCGCCCGTGTGCATCCAGCGCGCCGCGTCGATCACGCTCCGCATCCGCGCCTCGTCGCCCCAATATCCCAGCATCACGCTGTAGCCGCGGGTGCACAGCTCGCCGGCCACGCAGCGCGGCACGATGCGGCCCTCGGCGTCGATGACTTTCACCTCCAGATGCGGATGCACCCGGCCCACCGTGCTGACCCGGCGCTCCAGCGGATCGGAAGTGGAGCTCTGGAAGCTGACCGGGCTCGTCTCGGTCATACCGTAGCAGATCGTGATCTCCTGCAGGTGCATGCGGTCCACGGCGCGGCGCATTACCTCGATCGGGCAGGGCGAGCCCGCCATGATGCCGGTGCGAAGGCTGCTGAGGTCGAAGCGGTCGAACTCCGAATGCTCAAGCTCGGCGATGAACATGGTGGGCACGCCGTGCAGGCCGGTGCAGCGCTCATTCGCGACGGTCTGCAGCACGTCCAGCGGGTCGAAGCCTGGGCCGGGATAGACCATGGCGGCGCCGTGCGTCGTACAGGCGAGGTTGCCCAGCACCATGCCGAAGCAGTGATACAGCGGCACCGGGATGCACAGGCGGTCCTGCTCCGTCAGGCGCATCGCCTCGCCGATGAAAAACCCGTTGTTCAGGATGTTGTGGTGGGTCAGCGTGGCGCCCTTCGGCGCACCGGTCGTGCCGCTGGTGAACTGGATGTTAATCGGGTCGTCGAATTGCAGCAGCGGCTGCAGCCGGGCGAGCTCCGCCCGGTGCGCGTCGGTGGCGAGCCCGGCCACGTCGTCGAACGGCAGGCAGCCCGGCGCCGCGCCGCCGATCTGGATCACCATACGCAGGTCCGGCAGCCGCTGGCTGGCGAGCTGGCCCGGCGTCGACCCGGCGAGCTCGGGCACGATCTGCGTCAGCATGCCGAGGTAGTCGCTGGTCTTGAACCGCGTCGCGCACACCAGCGCCTTGCAGCCGACCATGTTCAGCGCGAACTCCAACTCCGTCGCGCGATAGGACGGATTGACGTTGACCAGGATGATCCCGGCCTTCGCGGTGGCAAACTGCACCACGACCCATTCCGCATTGTTCAGCGACCAGATGCCAAGCCGGTCTCCGCGTCCCACCCCAAGGGCCAGCAGCCCGGCGGCGAACGCCTCCGCCCGCCGCACCAGCTCGGCGTAGCTCCAGTGCACGCCCTGGCTGCGCACGATCAATGCGGGGTGGTCGGGAACACGCGCGGCGGTGCGGTCGAGGTTCTGGCCCAGCGTCTCGCCCAGCAACGGCAGCTCTCGCGCACCGTGCACGTAGCTGATCGCAGGACTGATCGCTGTGGTCATACGCCACTCCTGGCCTATATTCCGGTGGAACACAAAAGGAATCCTCCCGTGTCCGCAAGCCTGCTGAACCGCCTGCCGGGCCTCAATTTCGACCTGGGCGAGACCGCCGACATGCTGCGCGGGTCGGTCGAAAGCTTCGCCGCCGACGAGATCGCGCCGCGTGCCGCCGAGATCGACCGCAGCAACGACTTCCCGGCCGACCTTTGGCGTAAGATGGGCGACCTGGGCGTGCTGGGGATTACCGTCGAGGAGGAGTACGGCGGCGCCGGGATGGGCTACCTCGAGCACTGCGTCGCGATGGAGGAGATCAGCCGGGCCAGCGCCTCGGTCGGCTTGAGCTATGGCGCGCATAGCAACCTCTGCGTGAACCAAATTCGCAAGAACGGCACCGAGGAGCAGAAGCGCCGCTATCTGCCCGGCTTGATCGGGGGTGCGCAGGTTGGGGCGCTCGCGATGAGCGAGAGCGGCGCCGGGTCGGACGTCGTGGGAATGCGGCTGCGGGCGGACAAGCGCGGCGGCCGCTACGTGCTGAACGGCACCAAGATGTGGATCACCAACGGGCCGGAGGCTGACGTGCTGGTGGTCTATGCCAAGACCGACTCCGCGGCCGGGTCGCGCGGCATCACCGCGTTCCTGATCGAGAAGGCGATGCCCGGGTTTGCCTGCGCGCAGAAGCTCGACAAGCTCGGCATGCGCGGCAGCAACACCGGAGAATTGGTGTTCCAGGACTGCGAGGTGCCGGAGGAGCACGTGATGGGCGGCGTGGGCCGCGGGGTGAACGTGCTGATGTCCGGCCTCGACTACGAACGCGCGGTGCTGGCGGCGGGGCCGCTCGGCATCATGCAGGCCTGCATGGACGTCGTGCTGCCATATATCCACGAGCGCAAGCAGTTCGGCCAGGCAATCGGCGAGTTCCAGCTCATGCAGGGCAAGATCGCCGACATGTATACGACGCTGAATGCCGCCAAGGCCTATGTCTATGCCGTCGCCAAGGCCTGCGACCGCGGCGAGACGGCGCGCAAGGACGCGGCCGGCGCGATCCTGTATGCGGCGGAAAGGGCGACCTGGATGGCGCTGGAGGCGATCCAAGTGCTCGGTGGCAACGGGTATATCAATGACTACCCGACGGGGCGGCTGCTGCGTGACGCCAAGCTGTATGAGATCGGCGCGGGGACCAGCGAGATCAGGCGGATGCTGATCGGACGGGAGCTGTTCCGCGAGACCGCCTAGTTCTCCGTTCGCGCCGCCGTCACCGCCTGCTGCAGGTCGCCAAGCTCGATCAGCCCAGCGAACAGCTTTTTGCCGACGATCAGCGCCGGCGTGCCCTGCAGGCCGATCTGCTGGGCCATGGCGACGTTGAACTCGAGCCGCGCCTTGATCGCTGGGTCGTCCATGTCGCGCAGCAGGCGTCCGCCATCGAGCCCGAGCCGCTCGGCCTCGGCGCGCAGCGTGTCCCGGGTCGGCGGCGCCTTGTCGTGCATCACCGCTTCCTGCAGCTTGAAGTAGCCGCCCTGACGCTGCGCAGCCAGCAGCGCCCGGCTTTCAAGCTGGCTGGCCGGGCCGAGGATGGGCAGGTCCTTGAACACGATCCGCACGTTCGGGTCGGCGCGAAGCAGCGCGGCGTGGGTCGGCAGCATGCGGCGGCAATATGGGCAGCGCGTGTCGTAGAACTCGATGATGGTGACGTCGCCCAGCGGATTGCCGGCGACGGGATCGGCCGGGTCCACCAGGCTGCCGGCGAGGTTCGCAATGGTGTCCCGCGTAGCCGTCTCCTGGCGTCGCGTGTCGTCGGCCTGCATCGCCAGCAGCGCCTCGCGCAGGATCGACGGATCGGCGCGGAGCGCCTCGCGCAGGATGCCGACGACCTCGGTCCGTTGGTCCGGGGTGAGGCCTTGCCCGGCGGCCGGGGCGGCCAGCAGCGTCAATGCTAAGGCGGCGGTGAGAGCTGGGCGCATCCGGGCTGATCCTCGAACTAGGGCGGTGTCGCGTCCGCTGGGCATAGCACTGGTTGCCGGTGGAGGCGAAGGCCGCTATGGCACGGACCTTAGTTCACGAGGGGATCAATCATTGGGACGTAGCAGGATCCAGGTCGCGGCACCCCCACGCGCGGCATGCCGCGCTCGCCGCGATGGGGTGCAGCTTCGGGTGGCGGTCCTGCTGGCGTCGGTCCTTGCAATGACGGGCTGCTCGACCATCGGATCGATCAAGGACACGTTCCTGGGCGGCCAATCGGAGTCCACTGGACCAAAGCGGCTGACCGGGTTCATCGGCGGCGCGGTCGCCGACGAGCCACGGGCGGCGCTGGCGGCACGGAAGGTGCTGGCGCTCGGCGGCACCGCGGCCGATGCGGCGGTGGCGCTCGGGTTCACCTTGGCCGTGACCCTGCCGTCCCGTGCCGGGCTGGGCGGCGGCGGCGCGTGCCTGGCCTATAGTCCGAGCCTCAACGGACCCGGCCAGGGCAATCCCGAGGCCATCGTCTTCGTCCCCGTCGCCCCCGGCGCGGCGCCGCCCAACACCGATCGCCCGGCGGCGGTGCCGATGCTGGCACGCGGCCTGTTCGCGCTGCACGCCCGCTACGGCAAGCAGTCGTTCGAGAGCTTGGTGGCGCCGGCCGAGCAGCTCGCCCGGTTCGGCGTCCCGATCTCGCGCGCATTGCTGCGCGACCTCGCCGTGGTGGCCGGGCCGCTGGCGGCGGACCCCAACGCAGCGGCGGTGTTCGCGCCCGGCGGCGTGCCGATCGCCGAGGGCGGGACACTGCTGCAGAACGACCTCGGCGGCACCTTGGCGCAGCTCCGCACAGCCGGCGTCGGCGACCTCTATCAAGGTGCGCTGGCCCGCCGTTTGGAAGATGCATCCCGCATCGCTGGCGGCGGCTTGTCGTTGGCCGACCTGCGGGCCGCGCTGCCGCGCACAGGCGGGCCGCTGGTCGTCCGCGCCGGCCGGGACAGCGTGGCCTTCCTGCCGCCGCCGGCCGATGGCGGGCTTGGCGCGGCGGCGGCGTTCCAAAGCCTGCAGTCCAGTCCGAACGACGTCGCTGCGGCGCAGCAGCGCGCGATTGGCGCCGTCGCGCGGTCGCGCCAGGGCGGCGGCGATGCGCAGGCGGTGCTCGCCGCGGCGCCCGCAGGCGGGTCGTTGCCGCTCCTGCCAGCATCCACGGGCTTCGCCGTGCTCGACAAGGACGGCAACAGCGTCGCCTGCGCCCTGACGATGAATAACCTGTTCGGCACCGGGCGCGTGGCGCCGGGGACGGGCATCCTGCTCGCGGCCTCACCGCGGGCCGCTACGCCGCCGCTGCTGTCGGCGGCCATCGCCTGGAATTCCAGCGTCCGAGGCTTCCGTGCCGCCGTCACCGGGTCCGGCCAGGAGGGCGCGGCGCTGGCCGTCGCCGTCGGGATGACCAACGCGCTGCGCTCCAACGCCGCCATGCCGGCCGCGGTGCCGGAGCCTGGCCGCGCCAATGCGATCGCCTGCTCGCGCTATCTGCCGGACAGCGACGGCTCCTGCAGCTCGGCCGTCGATCCGCGCAGCACCGGGCTGGCGGCGGGCAGCAACTAGGATGACGCTCAAGGTCGGCCGCGGTGCGCACGCGCCGCCGTTCCTGGTGATGGACGTGATCGCGGCCGCCAACGCCCGGCAGGCGGCGCTGGCGCCGTCGGACCCGCGCATCATCCGTATGGAGGTCGGGCAGCCCGGCACCGGCGCGCCCGCTGGCGCCGTGGCAGCCGCAACGACGGCGCTGCAGGGCGGCGATCCGCTTGGCTATACCGAGGCCCTAGGGCGGCGATCGCTGCGCAGCCGGATCGCGGCGCACTACCGGGATTGGTATGGCGCGGAGCTGCCGGCCAGCCGGATCGCGGTGACGACGGGCGCAAGCGGCGCTTTCCCGCTCGCGTTCCTGGCCGCGTTCGACCCCGGCGACCGGGTGGCGCTCGCGGCGCCGTTCTACCCGCCCTACGTCAATATTCTAACCGCGCTCGGCCTGCAGCCCGTCATCGTGGAAACGGGGCCGGCGATGCGCTATCAGCCGACCGTCGCATTGCTGGACCAGTTGGACCCGGCGCCGGACGGCCTCATTGTCGCCAGCCCCTGCAATCCCGCCGGCACCATGCTAACCCCCGACGAGCTGGCGGCCATCGCCGCCTGGTGCGACGCGCGCGGGGTGCGGCTGATCTCGGATGAAATCTACCACGGGCTGCAGTATGGGCGTCCAATCGCGACAGCCGCGGCGTTCAGCCCGAACGCCGTCGTGATCAACAGTTTTTCCAAGTATTTCAGCATGACCGGCTGGCGAGTCGGCTGGATGGTGCTGCCCGACGATCTGGTGCGGCCGGTCGAGTGCCTGGCGCAGAACCTGTTCATCTCGGCGCCGCATATTTGCCAGGTAGCGGCGGAGGCGGCCTTCGACTGCGAGGCAGAGCTTGAAGCCAACGTCGCGCGCTATCGCCGGTCGCGCGACCACCTGCTGGCGGCGCTGCCGGGCGCCGGGTTCCCGGACATTGCGGCTCCGGACGGGGCATTCTACATCTATGCCGACGTCGGCGCACGCACGAACGACAGCACGGCATTCTGCGCCCGCATGCTGGCGGAGGCCGGCATCGCCGCGGCGGCCGGGGTCGATTTTGACCGGACCCGCGGAACCCGGACGTTGCGGTTCAGCTATTGCGCGCCAGAGGCCGACATCGTCGAGGCGACAGAGCGGCTGATGCGGTTTCAATAGGCGGCAGCGTTCGACGCAAGCAGGGCGCTGCCGATGCGCCCCGCTTGCCTATTATTCCGTCAGCGCCGCCACCAGCCGCGCTTCTTCTCGGTAAGCGTGTCGACGCCGTCGATCAGTGTCGGCACGATCAGCGGCCCGGCGACCGGTTCAGAAGTCGGCTCCACCGGGTCCGGGTCGGCGAGTGACACGGCTTCCGGCTGCAGCGCGACAGGCTCGGCGATGACCGGCTCCGGCTCTCGCGACGTGGCCTGAAGCGGCGGCGCTACCTGCGGCTCGGCGGCCGGCAGTTCAGCGGTCGTGGGTTCCGGCATCCGGCGCCCAGGCGCGGTAGCAGCGAGGGCGCGTTCCTGTTCGGCCTGCTCAATGGCGTCGAAGATGTCGAAAGCCGAAGAGCCACCGAATGGATCGGCCGGGGTCGGCCCGGCATAGACCGGCGGCGTATAGACGGGCGGCGTAGGGGCGGGCGGCGTAGGGGCGGGTGATGTATAGGCGGGCGGCGTTTGGGCCGGGGCCGCGTAGGCCGGCGCGTCATTGGGTTCGCCTGGAGTCGAGTCCGCCGGCTCGGCCGTGATGTCGCCGGGCTCGCGCCGACGGCGGCGCCCGCCACGCCGGCCACGCCGCTTGCTGCGGTCGGCGTCGTCGCCCAGGGCATCCGCAGTCTCCGAAATCGCGCCATCGGCGGCGGGCGCGTCGTCCTGCGTCGGCTCGGCCGTTAAAGCCTCCATCACGGCCTCACTCACCTCGGGAACGGCGTTGCCGCTCGGGGCCGGCTCGCCCTCGGGTTCGGCGATGGCAGGTTCCGCGGTTTCAGATTGCGTCTCGGCCGCATTGGCCAGAGCCGCGCTTTCGATCACGCCGTCCTCGCGGCGTCCGCCACGACGGCGGCGGCGGCGGCGGCGGCTGCGCTGCTCTCCCTCCTCGGCCGTCTCGCCGGGCCGGGGCGCGTCATCGTCGTCCCCCTCGTCGCTGGCTGTCGCAACGCTGGCCGATTGGTCTGCCGGCTGATCCGCGGACTGGTCCACCGGCTCCTCGTCAGGGTCCTCGAACGGCTCCGGCGGAGCGAGCTGCGAGATCGGGGCCGGCAGCTCCGACGCGGCCTGCGCCCGTACGCGCTCGATTCGGGTATTCGGCGGCAGCAGCGTGTCGTCAGCAGCAAAGGCGACCCGCATACCGTAGCGGGTCTCGATCTCCGCAAGCCGCACCCGCTTATGGTTCAGCACATACAGCGCGATCGACCCGGCAACATGCACCACCACCTCGGCCGCCCGGCGCTTCGCACCCTCCTCCTCGACCGCGCGCAGCACATGCAGCGCGGCACTCTCGGTGCTCCGCACCTGGCCGGTCCCGGCGCAGTGCGTGCACATCACCAGGCTCGTCTCGGCAAGCGACGGGCGCAGCCGCTGCCGGCTCATCTCCATCAGGCCGAAATGGCTGATGGAGCCGATTTGAATCCGCGCCCGGTCGATCTTCAGCGCGTCCTTCAGCCGTTTCTCGACGGCGGCGATGTTGCGGCGGCTTTCCATGTCGATGAAGTCGATCACGATCAGCCCAGCCAGGTCGCGCAACCGGAGCTGCCGCGCCGCCTCCTCCGCCGCCTCCATATTGGTCTTAAGCGCCGTTTCCTCGATGCCGCGCTCCCGCGTGCTGCGGCCGGAGTTGACGTCGATCGCCACCAGCGCCTCGGTCTGGTTGATGACCAGATAGCCGCCGGACCTGAGCTGAACGGTCGGCGACAGCATGGCGTCGAGCTGCGCTTCGACCTGCGCCTTGACGAACAGCGGCTGCGGGTCCTTCCACAGCTGCACCTTGCGGGCGTGGGTCGGCATCAGCATGCGCATGAAGTCGCGCGCGGCCCGCCAGCCCTGCTCGCCGTCGACCAGGATGTCGTCGACATCGCGGGAATACACGTCGCGGATGGCGCGCTTGATCAGGCTCGCCTCCTCGTAGATCAGCGCCGGCGCGACCGACTTCATCGTCAGCTCGCGGATTTGGTCCCACTGGTTCAGCAGGTACTCGCAATCCCGGATAATTTCGGGCTTCGGCCGGTTGGCACCGGCGGTGCGAACGATCAGGCCCATGCCGCGCGGCAGGTCGAGCTCGGCCGTGACCTCCTTCAGCCGGCGGCGGTCGGCGGCGGAGGTGATCTTGCGCGAGATGCCGCCGCCCCGGGGCGAGTTCGGCATCAGCACCGAGAAGCGCCCGGCCAGCGAAATATACGTCGTGAGCGCTGCGCCCTTGGTGCCGCGCTCCTCCTTCACGACCTGGATCAGCAGGATCTGCCGGCGGCGGATGACCTCCTGGATCTTGTAGTTGCGCAGGAAGCGGGGCGGCGCGCGCTGCTCGCGCGGCTCCTCGACCTCGCCGCCCATCGACTCCGGCGGCGGCTCCGTATGATCGAAGCCGTTCTCAACAGGCTGGTCCGGACTGGCTGTGTGCAGACTGGCTGTGTCCGGGCTGGCCTCGATCGTGGTGAGCTCCACGCTGGACTCGTCCACCCCAGGTCCATCGAACAAGCTGGCGTCGAGGGCTGGATTGTCCTGCGTTTCAGCATCGGGCAAATGAGCCTTGGCCGCCTCAGCTTCTGGCACATGAGCCTCTGGCGCCTGAGCTTCCGAACCATGCGACTCGGGCGCACCTGCCTCAAGAGCCATGGCCTCCGGTGCCATGTCGGCTCCCGGCGCATTCTGCTCATTCACATCGGCGGCCTCGAAACTCGGCGGCTCAATGATGGGCGTCTCGGCTGCAGGCTTATCCTCCGGGAACTGTGTCTCGGCCTCATGCGGCGCGACGAGGATGTCCTGGGTGATCGCGGCGGCCTGCGCCACCTGGTCCGGCCTCGGCAAGGCCTCCTCGGCCGCCTCCGGGTCGGCTTGGACTGCGTACGATGCCTCGGTGATCGCATCCATCACGTCCGGCCCGACCTTATGGTCAGCCATATCGGCCACGTCGGGCGCGTTGATGATGTCGCTGACCGGGACATCGCTAACCGGAACGTCGCTGGCCGGCGGCGCTGCGGCAATAGGGATTTCCCGAGCGTCACGGGCAGCGGCGCGGTCCTCGGCGTCCTCGTCCTCGCGCGCCTCGGCCTCCTGCATCTCCAGCAGGCGCTGACGATCGGCGACCGGGATTTGGTAGTAGTCCGGGTGGATCTCGCCAAATGCCAGGAAGCCGTGCCGGCCGCCGCCATACTCGACGAACGCCGCTTGCAGGCTGGGCTCTACGCGGACGACCTTGGCGAGATAGATATTGCCCTTAAGTTGTTGTTTAGTCGATGTTTCAACGTCGAAGTCTTCGAGGCGGTTACCGTCCAGCACCACGACGCGGGTTTCTTCCGCGTGGGTGCTGTCGATCAGCATGCGTTTCGTCATCGTGTCTTGAACTCCGGTGCGCCGGGAGCACACGCGTGCATGGCACGGCGCGGCGACGGCAGAAGGGGCGGGGAGGGGTCAGGTTCCCGCTGCGGCCAGGAGCTGGCTGCCACGTGTTCAGTCCGGAAATGTGGGGGACGAGCACGACAGTCGGCATAAAGGTCCTGGCGAGCGGGTCAGCGCTGCCGGCAGTCGGCGTCGCTGCCCAGGTTGAGGGCATCTGCACTGGTCCAAGAACCCGGTGCCTATTGGCAATAGGCTCGCTGGACGCACCCGGCGCGCGAGGTCGCGCGGCGCGGGCGACGGTGCTAGTGGGCGAGGTCGCGACGGGGGTTGCGGCAGTGTCCGATGGGTCGGGGCCGCAAACACGTTGGCTCGCCGGCGTCGCACCACCGGAGCGTTGCAACTATGCCGCAACCCGATCGTGTCTGCAAGGTCACATCCTTTGGCGCGCGTTAGAAGCATGTACCAGCCGCTTGCTGCATGTGATACGTGGGCGTCATGGCCGAAGCCTCCACCCTATCCCGTCGTGCCCTGCTCGTTGCCGGGACGTCCGTGGCTGCCGGGGCATCCGCGGTTGCCGCATCCAGGCCGGCTGCGGCTAAAGGGGCGCCGCCGGCCACACAGCGTCCGGCCCGGCCGTTGCCGCTCGTCATGTTGGATCCCGGCCATGGCGGCAAGGACCCCGGCGCGATCGGCGTATCCGGCACCTATGAGAAGCATGTGGCGTTCGCCGCCGCGCTCGAACTGAAGCGGCAGCTCGAGCACGGCGGCCGGTGCCGGGTCGAGCTGACGCGCGGCCGGGACGTTTTCATTCCATTGCGCGAGCGTGTCGACATCGCCCAACGCCGGGGCGCCGCGCTGTTCATGTCGCTGCATGCGGACGCGCTGGCCGACCCCCGGGTGCGCGGCGCCAGTGTCTATACCCTGTCCGACACAGCGTCCGACGCACAGACGGCAGCGCTGGCGCGACGGGAGAACAGCGCCGACCGGTTCGGCGGTCCCAGTTTCCACGATATGTCCCCTGCCGTCGCCAACATCCTGGGCAGCTTGGTGCGGCGGGAAACGCGGACCGGGTCGGTGCGGATCGCCCATCGCCTGGTCGACGCCCTGCGGCCCGACGTCGGCATGCTGGCCAATCCGTCGCGCCAGGCCGGGTTCATGGTGCTGCGCGCCGCTGATATCCCGAGCGTGTTGGTTGAGATGGGGTTCATGTCCAACTTGCAGGATGAGGCTGCGCTGCGTCGTCCCGACCATCGCGTGCGCGTTGCCACGGCACTGCAGTGCGCAGTAGAGGGCTTCCTGGCTGCGACCGATCGCGGCGCGCGGGTTAGCGGCTAGAACAGAGGACAGTTGATGAGCGGTCAAGACAACGATCGGGGCCGGACACCGATCTCGGATGCTCCGGCGGTGAGCAAAGTAAGGGCGGCGTGGCTGCGGAGCGGGGCTCCCAGCGGGCTGCGGAGCCCGGCGAACCCCTCGGTTCGACGCAGCGCTCCCAGCGGGCTGCGGAGCGGTGCTCCCAGCGGGAACAAGCCTTCGCGCTTCCGTTGGATCCGCCGGCTGTTCGCGGTCGCGTTCACGCTGCTGCTGCTGGCGGGGGTCGCCGGCGGCCTGTTCGCCTGGCAAACCTATGAGCGCTACACCGCCGACCTGCCGACCCTAGACGGCCTGCGCCACTATGCGCCGCGGGTTATGAGCCGGGTGTATGCCGGGGACAGCCGGCTGATCGCCGAGCTCGCCACCGAGCGCCGCATCTTCGTGCCCATCAGCGCCATCCCGGACCAGGTGAAGCAGGCCTTCCTGTCGGCGGAGGATCAGAAGTTCTGGAGCCATCGCGGCGTCGACCCGGTGGCGATCGCCCGCGCCGGCTGGTTCGACCTCATGCAATACGGCCGTGGCCGGCGGCCGATCGGCGCGTCGACCATCACGCAGCAGGTCGCCAAGAACATGCTGCTGGGCAACGAGGTCTCGATCGCCCGCAAGGTGAAGGAGCTTATCCTAGCGGTACGGATCGACCAGTCCATGAGCAAGGAGCACGTGCTCGAACTTTATCTGAACGAGATCTACCTCGGCCTGCAGTCCTACGGGGTCGCCGCTGCCGCGCAGGCCTATTTCAACAAAGGCCTCGACGAGTTGAACCTGCCTGAGGCCGCGTTCCTCGCAGCCTTGCCGAAGGCGCCCAACAACTACAACCCGTTCCGCTTCGCCGACGCTGCCAAGGCCCGGCGGGACTGGGTGCTCGACCGTATGGCCGACGACCATGCGATCAGCGCCGCCGAGGCCAGCGAGGCCAAGGCGACGCCGATCCGCCCCGCCGCGTTCCGCCGGCCCGAGACGATCGTCGGCGCCGAATGGTTCGGCGAGGAGGTGCGCCGCCAGATGATCGAGCAGTTCGGCGCCGATGCGACGACCCAGGGCGGCTATGTCATCCGCACGAGCCTCGACCCGGTGCTGCAGTCCGCCGCCGATCGGGCGCTGCGCCACGGCCTGCTGTCATACGACCGTGTCCGCGGCGGCTGGCGCGGCGCGGTGGCGCATCTGGACGGCGGGCCTGGCCTCAAGCTCGGATGGAGCGGACGCCTGGCCGCGACGCCGCGCCCGCCGGGCATGCTGGCGGAATGGACGCTGGCCGTGGTGCTGGAAACCGCAAACGAGGAGGCCAAGCTCGGCTGGCTCGACCAGACGGCCAACGCCGCGCCGCGCACGTCGCCGATGCTGCTTGCCGATGCCGCTTGGGCGCGTCCGGCGCAGGCGAACGGGCTGGGGCCGGTGCCGCGCCGGATGACCGACGTGCTGCAGGTCGGCGACGTCGTCATGACGGAGTTCGCCGGCACCGGCGCTGCCCAGGCTCCCGGCGCTGCTCAAACTCCCGGCGCCGCCCAGGCCCACAGCCCGGCGAGGTCGGATCGCTTGCTGCTGCGGCAGATCCCGCAGGTGCAGGGTGCGCTGGTGTCGCTCGATCCCACGACGGGCCGGGTGCTGGCGATGTCGGGCGGCTGGAGCTTTGAGGGCAGCCAGTTCAACCGCGCGACCCAGGCGCAGCGGCAGCCCGGCAGCTCGTTCAAGCCGTTCGTCTATCTCACGGCGCTGGAATCCGGCCTGTCGCCGAGCCAGCGCGTGCTGGATGCGCCCTATGTGCAGAACCTCGGGGCCGCCGGACAGTGGCGGCCGAACAACTACGGCCTGACCTTCAACGGGCCGACGCCGATGCGGATCGCGCTCGAGAAGTCGCTGAACCTCGTGACCATCCGCTTGGCTGAGAGGGTGGGCATGGAGGCCGTGGCGCAGAAAGCGATCGCCTTCCATGTCGTGGACGGCATGCCGCGCGTGCTGCCGGCGTCGCTCGGCGCGGTCGAGACGACGGTGCTGCGGCAGGCCGCCGCCTATGCCGGCCTGGCGATGGGCGGGCGCGAGGTGCTGCCGTCCATGGTCGATGCCGTGCAGGACCGCGACGGCAAGGTAATCTGGCGCACCAATGGACTGGAGTGCGCGGGCTGCGGCAATCCGGGTAGGCCGCCGGGCGTCGTGGACACGCGCAAGCAGGTGGCCGACCCGGCCAGTACGTTTCAGTTGATCACGATGATGCAGGGCGTGGTGTCGCGCGGCAGCGGGGTCCCCGCCGGCGCCGGGCTGCACCGCGCCATCGCCGGCAAGACCGGGACCAGCCAAGACTTCAACGACGCCTGGTTCGTCGGCTTCACCCCCGACCTTGTCACCGCCGTATGGGTCGGGTTTGACGACAATACCAGCCTCGGCGAGAAGGAGACCGGCGGCGCCATCTCCGCCCCGATCTGGCACGACTACATGGCGGCGGCGCTCAAGTCGCGGCCCTCGCTCGTGTTCCGCATGCCTGACGGAGTGAAAATGGCCGGCTGGGACAGCGGCAGCGGCCGGGTGACGGACGCTTGGAAGCCCGACCAAACTCCCGGCGCCACCCAGGGCGTCATAGGGGGCGGCGACAGCTCGAGCGGCATGACGGCCAGCGGCGGGCCGGGCCTTGGCATCGACAGCGGCGTGGGCGGGCTGTATTAGCGCCGGACGGGGATTAAATACAGGCGATGACCACCGAATCCGACGCTCTCAACCAGCAGCTTAGGCAGACCTTCGCGCTGCTGAGGAGGCACCTTTGACTGGGATGCTTCCTCGGCCCGCTTGGAGGAGCTGAACGCTCTATCGGAGGATCCAGCGCTCTGGAACGACGCCGCGGCGGCGCAGGCGCTCATGCGTGAGCGCAATCGCCTGGCCAGCGCCATCGAGGGCCTGCGCAAGCTTGAGGGCGACGCGGCAGACACGGCCGACCTCATCGACATGGCGGACAGCGAGAGCGACCAGGCCATGGTCGCCGACGGCATAGCGACGCTGCGCGCCCTGCTGGAGGAGGCCAAACGGCGCGAGATCGAGAGCCTGCTGTCAGGCGAGGCCGACTCGAATGACGCTTTCCTGGAGGTGAACTCCGGCTCCGGCGGCACCGAAGCGCAGGATTGGGCCGAAATGCTGGCGCGCATGTACTCCCGCTGGGCCGAGCAGCACGGCTACAAGGTCCAGCTTATGGAGCAGAGCGAGGGCGAGCAGGCCGGCATCAAGTCCGCGACCATGCAGGTGACCGGCCCGAACGCCTATGGCTGGCTGAAGACCGAGGCCGGGGTGCATCGCCTGGTGCGCATCAGCCCATTCGACAGCGCGGCCCGGCGGCATACGAGTTTCGCCAGCGTGTGGGTGTATCCGGTGGTGGACGACACGATCGAGATCGAGGTGAACGAGGGCGACCTGCGCATCGACACGTTCCGCGCGAGCGGCGCCGGTGGGCAGCACGTGAACAAGACGGAAAGCGCCATTCGCATCACCCATATCCCGACAGGTATCGTGGTGGCCTGCCAGACCGACCGCAGCCAGCACCGCAACCGGGCGACCGCGATGGGCATGCTGAAGGCGCGGCTGTATGAGGCCGAGCTGCAGCGGCGCGAAGCTGCCGCGACCGTGCAGGAAAACGCCAAGACCGACATCGGCTGGGGTCACCAGATTCGCAGCTACGTGCTGGCGCCGTATCAGTTGGTGAAGGACCTGCGCACCGGGGTGGAAACGGGCAACCCCGGCGCGGTGCTTGACGGGGCGCTGGACGAGTTCATGGCGGCGGCATTGGCGGCCCGCGTTGGCGCAACTCGAAGCGAGGCGAGCGCCACGGCGCAGTAATTCGCTGTCGCGAGATGCAAGGCGACGCGCAGCTTCCAGGAGCTTCCGACCTCGTCGTCTCACTTCCTGTTGAAACCGATTCGGACCGCTATTACGAGGAAATCGCATGGGTCGGTGACCCACGCCGATGGGAAAGGCGCGATCTACCGCACCGGATGCGGCTGGCGCGATGCGCAACGCGAGTTGACCTACGAAAGTGCCTCCCCGGCATGTCCCCTGGTTGACCGCCCTTCTACCGAAAGGCAGGCTTCCGGCCATTGACCGGGCCCGTCCAACAAGACCGGGCATAAGGGAGGCGTCAGCACATGCCGAGTTCTAGTTCCAACGACATCGTCAGGAGCCTCATCCCTGCCCGGATGGACCGGCTGCCTTGGGCCAGGTTTCATTGGATGGTGGTGATCGGCCTCGGCGTGTCATGGATCCTCGACGGCTTGGAAATTCAGCTCGTCGCATCCGCCGGCTTCCAGAAGACGCTCGGCATGAGCACGCAAGGGGTGGCGCTCGCCGGCACGATTTACCTGATTGGGCAAGTAGTGGGCGCCCTCACCTTCGGGCGCTTGACCGACACTTGGGGCCGCAAGAAGCTCTTCCTCATCACGCTCGGCATCTACCTCGTCGGGAGCGGGGTTGCAGGGTTGGCGACCAGCGTCTGGTTCCTTTACCTCTTTCGCTTCATCGCGGGCCTGGGCATCGGCGGGGAATACACTGCCATCAACTCCGCCATTGACGAATTAATCCCCGCTCGGTACCGCGGACGGGTCGACATCGCCATCAACGGCACCTACTGGGCAGGCGCAGGCTTGGGCGCGTTCGCCAATCTGTGGCTGCTCGATCCCGCTTATGTCAGCGAGGATTGGGGCTGGCGCATCGGCTTCCTGATTGGGCCCTTCATGGGCCTGTATATCATCTGGCTTCGGCAGCAGATCCCCGAAAGCCCGCGCTGGATGCTTACCCACGGCCGCGCCGAGGAGGCCGAACGCATCGTCGCGGACACGGAAGCCTCTGTGCGCGCACAGGGCATTGACCTCGAACCAGTCCCCGAAAACAGGGCGATGCTGGTGCGGGCCAAGGAAGAGGTGTCGCTCGGGCAATTGGCGCGGGTCTTTTTCAAGATCTACCCGACCCGGACCGTGCTTGGCATCACCATGATGGTGACGCAATCGTTCCTTTATAATGCAATCTTTTTTACCTACGCACTGGTGCTGCAGAACTTCTACGGCACGACTCCCTCCTCCACCCAGTATTACTTTTTTCCATTTGCCATCGGGAACCTGCTCGGGCCGCTGTTGCTCGGGTCCTTGTTTGACACGGTCGGCCGGCGAAAGATGATCTTCTTGACTTACGGGTTTGCCGGTGCGGTGCTGGCCGTCTCGGCCTTCCTGTTCCACGCCGGCGCGCTGACGGCGACCACGCAAACACTGCTCTGGTGCGTCGCATTCTTCTTTGCGTCGGCTGGCGCCTCTGCGGCTTACCTCACCGTGAGCGAGATTTTTCCGCTGGAGGTCCGGGGTCAGGCGATCTCCTATTTCTTTGCCGTCGCGCAACTAGCCGGCGCCGTCGCTCCAGCGATCTACGGGCTGCTGATCGGTGACGGCACGGAGCGCACGCCGTTGTTCTATGGCTACCTGGTGGGCGCGGTCATCATGGTCGCGGGCGGCGTCGTCGCCTTGATTTACGGCGTAGATGCGGAGGGAAAAGGTCTAGAGGATGTCGCCAGCCCGCTGTCGCGGGTGGACGCCGAATCCGAACCGGGCGCTCGGCTCGCAGGCGAATGAGGGAGGAGCCGGATCGAGGCGACAGAGCAGAGCAAATCAGCGATTGCATCATGACCTTTTTTCAGCCTCTGCGGCGGCCTAATGATCGAAGCGGCGGTAGTCGAGGGGTTCCTTGGGATCAATGCGGAGAGGCGCTCGCTGGAGGAGGTTGCACCCCCGCTCTCGGCGGCGTGAAACCATCTATTCGCTGCAACCCGGCAGCCGCCCGATCGTTATGATGTCAGCGGTATTCGACCGCTAGGGAGGCCAACAATGGTTGACGAAAACCGAGTTAAGGGTGCGTTGGATCAGGCCAAGGGTGCCATCAAGGAAGGTGCGGGCAAGCTGACCGGCGATACCAAGATGGAAGGCGAGGGCAAGGCCGACAAGCTCGGCGGCAAGGCCGAGAGCGCCGTCGGCGGTGCGAAGGAAACGGTCCGCGACGCCGCCGACAAGATCTAGTTTTTCGAGGAGCAATCTTCGGCGCGGGCGCCCCATGTGGGCGCCCGTATTCGTTGGACCCCTCCCGCATTCGGCTCCGACGCGCCATATTGCGACATGCGAAGGGTTGAGGTGCTGGATTGGTTGACCGTGAGTCCTACCGTGATGCGATGGCCCGGCTCGGAGCAGCCGTCAGCGTGATCACGTCGGACGGTCCGGCCGGACGCTGTGCGTTCACCGCATCGGCCGTGTGCAGCGTGACCGACGACCCGCCGACGCTGCTTGTGTGCATGAACCGCGGCAGCGACTCGTATGAGGCGTTCAAGACCAACGCCGTGCTGTGCGTGAACACGCTGGCCGCCTCGCAGGAAGCGCTCTCGCCGCTGTTCGCCGGGTTCACGGATCACACGATGACGGAGCGGTTCGACCAGGTTGGCTGGATCACCTTGGCCACCGGCGCACCGGTGATGACCGACGCCGTGGTTTCGTTCGATTGCCGGATCGCACAGATATCCGAAGTCGGCACGCATGGCGTGTTCTTCTGCGAGATCGACGCGATCCGTGCCGGAACGTCGCATGAGGGGCTGATCTACTTCGGCCGGTCCTATCACCGTATTACGCTGGCGCCTTAGCAGACCGAGCCGGCCGCCCGGGTTTGAAAGGGCTCAGGACGCGCCCGAGCCCCCATATAAGGCAGCGCGCCGGGCACTACATTTCGGCGTACTTGCCGTTCTTCCAAACGTAGAAGACGTAGTCGGACTTCGTAACGTCGCCCTTCTTGTCAAACGTGATATCGCCCAGCACGCTGTTCCAAGTGCCGCTGTGCAGAGTTTCGGCGACCTTCTTAGCATCGGTGCTGCCAGCCTTCTTGGCGGCCGCCGCCCAAACCTGGATGGCCGCATAGGTGTAGAGCGTATAGCCTTCGGGATCGACGCCTTTCGCCTTGAACGCTGCAACCGCCTCGGCCGCCGTCGGGCGTTTGCGGGGATCGGATGGGAACGTCATCATGGTGTTCTCGCCAGCCGGGCCGGCGATCTGCCAGAACTCGTTGGTCGCCAGCGCATCGCCGCCGACTAGGGTCACCCTCATGCCCTGCTCCTGCGCTTGCCGCGCGATCAGGCCGGTCTCGGTGTGATAGCCGCCGATATAGATGACCTCGACCCCGGCCTGCTTCATGCGGCTGACGATCGCAGCATAGTCCCGCTCGCCTGGAGTATAGGCCGCATACATCGTCTCGGTCACGCCGTTGCCGTTCAACGACTTCTTGGTCTCGTCAGCCAAGCCCTTACCGTAGGCCGAGTTGTCGTGCAGGATTGCGATCTTGCGACCCTTGAACTCCGTGGCGAGATACTTGCCGGCAACGATACCTTGCTGGTCATCCCGGCCGCAGACGCGGAACGTGTTCCAGCCGCCCTCATCCGTCAGCCTTGGGTTGGTGCTGGCCGGGCTGATCTGCAGCATTCCCTCCTCGGCATAAACCTTGTTGGCCGGGATCGAGCTGCTGGAGCAGAAGTGCCCGGCCACGAATACCACCTTCCGGCTCGACATCTGGTTCGCGACCGACACCGCCTGCTTCGGGTCGCAAGCGTCGTCGCCGACCTCCAGCACGAGCTGCTGGCCGTTGACGCCGCCGGCCTTGTTGATATCGGCGACGGCCTGCTCGGCCCCGGCCTTCATCTGCCCGCCGAACGAGGCGTTGCTGCCGGTCATCGGACCCACGGTCGCAATGTGAACCTGCGCCTGCGCGGCGCCGCCTGCGAGGGTGACGGCCAGCATGGCGGCGCTGGCGAACAAAGTTCTACGAAGCATGACAGCGATCCTTCATCTATGCGTGATGCACCCTAGGAGGAACCCATAGGACGGGGAAGGGTGCTAGTGCCCGCCCTCTAGGTAAGCCGCGCGGATTTCCGGCCGCGCCAGCAGCTCGGCGCCGGGGCCGGCCATGGTGATGGCGCCGTTGACCAGCACGTAGCCGCGGTGCGCGAGGCGTAGTGCCTGGAAGGCGTTCTGCTCGACCAGCAGCACCGTGAGCCCCGTTTCACGGTTAAGCTGCCGGATGGCGCTGAAGATCTGCCGCACCACCAGGGGGGCAAGGCCAAGGCTCGGCTCGTCGAGCAGCAGCAGGCGCGGCTGGCTCATCAGGGCGCGGCCGATCGCCAGCATCTGCTGCTCGCCGCCGGACAGGGTGCCGCCGCGCTGGGCGAGGCGCTCCTTCAGGCGGGGGAACAGGCCGAACACGAGGTCCCGGGTCGCCGCGTAGTTGCGCATCGCGACCACCTGCGCGCCCATCAGCAGGTTCTCGTGCACGGTCATGCGGGCGAAGATGCGGCGGCCTTCGGGCGCCTGGGCCAGGCCCATATGCATGATCTCATGCGTCGGCAGCGCCGTGATGTCGCGGCCGTCATAGACGATCCGGCCGTTGCGGGCGTGCGGGCTGCCGCAGATCGTCATCATCAGCGTGCTCTTGCCGGCGCCGTTCGCGCCGATCAGCGTCACGATCTCGCCGGGCGCGACCTCGAGATCCACGCCCTTCAGCGCCTGGATCGCGCCATAGAACGCAGTGACGCCGGTCAGCTTGAGCAGAGGCGCCTTCATGACGCGGCCGCGAGCGGTACGTCGGGATCGTCCTCGTCGCCCTCGCCGAGATAGGCCGCGATGACGTTCGGGTCGGCGCGGACCTGGGCCGGGTCGCCGTCGCTGATGAGCTTGCCGTGATCGAGCACGACGATATGGTCCGAGATGCGCATGACGACGCCCATGTCGTGCTCGATCAGCAGCACCGAGCAGCCATCGGCCTGGATGGTCTTGAGCAGCGCCGCAAGCGCGTCGCTTTCCCGTGGGTTCAGCCCGGCCGCGGGCTCGTCGAGGCATAGCAGCACCGGGGCCGTGCACATGGCGCGGGCGATCTCGAGCCGGCGCTGGTCGCCATAGGGCAGCGCGCCGGCGGGGTCGTCGGCACGGGGCAGTAGGTTGATGCGGTCGAGCCAGCCGCGGGCGCGGTCGATGGCCACGACCTCGGCCGCGCGATGCCCGCCGAGGCCGAACACCGCGAGCAGGCCGGAGCCGACGCTGGGCATCAGCGCGTTGTGCTGCGCGACCAGCAGGTTCTCCAGCACCGTCATACCCGCGAACAGGCGGATATTCTGGAAGGTGCGGGCGACGCGGGCGCGCCGGGCGATGCGGTGGCCCGGCAAGGTTTGCAGTTGGAACGTCGCCCCATCGGGATGCGTCAGCGCGATGCTGCCCGAGGTGGGCCGGTAGAAGCCGGTGATGCAGTTGAACACGGTGGTCTTGCCGGCGCCGTTCGGGCCGATCACCGAGGTGATCTCGCCGCGCCGGGCCTCGAACGTCAGGGCATTCACCGCAGTCAGACCGCCGAAGCGCATGGTGAGGTCGGTGACACGCAGCAGGGCAGTGTCCACGGCCTCGCTATCCACGGCCTTGCGCCACCAGCTCCGCCGAAATCTCGCGTGGCCGGCCGAGCGCCACGCTGGGTGTCCGGCCCGAAACCAGGCCGCGCGGACGCAGCACCATGATCAGCACCAGCGCCGTGCCGAACAGCAGCATGCGGTATTCGGCGAGGTCGCGGAACACCTCGAACCCGCCGATCATCACGAGGGCCGCGAGCGCCGTGCCGAGCTGGCTGCCGAGGCCGCCCAGCACGACGATGGCGAGCACGATGGCGCTCTCGATGAAGGTGAAGCTTTCCGGGCTGATGAATGCGTTACGGGTGGCAAAGAATGCCCCGGCCAGGCCGCCAAACCCGGCGCCGATGGCGAATGCTGTGAGCTTGGTGACAGTGACGTTGATGCCGAGCGATCGGCAAGCGATCTCGTCCTCCCGCAGCGCTTCCCAGGCACGGCCCAGGGCGACGCGGCGTAGCCGGAGCGTCACCCAGTTGGTCAGCAATGCGAGGCCCAAGATGACGTAATACAGGAAGGCGACCCGCTGGGTCGGGCTGTACTCGATGGGAAACCCGATGCTTTCGAGGAAGCCGGTGAAGGTGCCGGACCCGCCGGCGGCGCTGAACTGCAGGCCGAATAGGGTCGGGCGAGGGATGCCGGCGATGCCGTTCGGGCCGCCGGTGATGCTTGCGGCATTGAGCAGGACGATGCGGATGATCTCGCCGAATGCGAGCGTCACGATGGCGAGGTAGTCGCCGCGCAGCCGCAGCACGGGGAAGCCAAGGATGACGCCCCAGGTCGCCGCGAACAGCCCGGCGAGCGGAAGGCAGGTCCAGAACCCCAGGCCAAACGTCTGGGCCAGCAGCGCGAACGAGTAGGCGCCGACGGCATAGAACGCGACGTAGCCGAGGTCGAGCAGCCCGGCCAGCCCGACGACGATGTTGAGCCCCCAGCCGAGCATAACGTAGGTCAGCACCAGGATGCCGAGGTCGATGCCGTAGCGGCCGGAGATGAACGGCAGCACGACGGCGAGGGTCAGCAGCGCCGGGGTTAGGAAGCGGCCGGACCGCTGCAGCGTCTCGGCCAAGCGCCGGTTGGCGCGGTAGCCGCCGGGCCGCTGCCCGCGCCAGGTCAGCAGCAGCAGGCGGCCGAAGAACACCACGGCGACGGCGATGGCGACCGCCACGGGCCGGGGCAGCAGGACAAGGCTAGTAGGGCCAGACTCGGTCTTCAACCCGATCATCGGGCCGAACAGCCCCAGCGCTACCAGCGCCGATATGCCAGCGTCCCGCAGATTGGGGTTCATACCTTCTCGACGTCCGTGCGGCCCAGCAGGCCGGTCGGCATGAAGATGAGCACGATCACCAAGATGCTGAACGCCGCCACGTCCTTATATTGCACGCTGAAATAGGCGGACCAGAACGTCTCGATCAGGCCGATCGCGAGGCCGCCCAGCACCGCGCCAGGCAGCGAGCCGATGCCGCCGAGCACCGCAGCGGTGAACGCCTTCACCCCGGCCACAAAACCGATGAAGAAGTCGATCACGCCGTAATACAGCAGGAACATCAGCCCGGCGACCGCCGCCAGCGCCGCGCCGATGACGAAGGTGAGGCTGATGGTCTTGTCCGTGTCGATGCCGAGCAGGCCGGCCATCTTGAGATCCTGCTCGCAAGCCCGCATCGACCGCCCGAGCGGCGTCGCCGAGACGAGGTAGGTGAAGATCGCAAGCACGCCTAGGGTGGTGACGACGATGACGATCTGCATCCAGGAGAGCTGCACGGCGAACCCGTCCACGTTCATCAGCTGGACGCCGCCCGGGATAAGCGGCGCGATCGGCTTGACCCGCGCGCCCTGGCTGACCTGGGCGAAGTTCTGCAGCACGATCGACATGCCAATGGCGCTGATGAGCGGCGCGAGGCGGAAGCTGCCGCGCAATGGGCGATAGGCAACCCGCTCTATGGTCCAGCCATAAAGCGCCGCGATCGCAGCCGCGAACACCAGGGTGAGCGCCAGCGCCAGCGGGACCGAGGAGATGCCGAAGCTGGACAGCAGCGTAAGTGAGATCAGCGACAGGAAAGCGCCGATCATGAACACGTCGCCATGGGCGAAGTTGATCATCCCGATGATGCCATAGACCATCGTGTATCCGACCGCGATCAGTCCATAGATCATGCCCAGCGTTACGCCGTTGATGAGCTGCTGCAGTGCGTAGGCCACCTAATCTCCTGCCATTCATGCCAGCACCAGAGTGCCTGCCTCTGCAAGAAACACTGGGCTGGTCTGCTATGCAAGCGGTGAAGCGGGGCGGGCGATGATGCGGGCGTGACTTTGCAAGCCCGGCCAGCGCTGCTATAGCCGGGTCCAGCGGGTGCCTAGCTCAGTTGGTAGAGCAGCTGACTCTTAATCAGCGGGTCGTTGGTTCGAACCCAACGGCACCCACCAAATTCAGGCCGCCGCTCGTCCAATCACCGCCCACAGCGGATCGCTGCGGCGGCCGTCCTGCACCGTGCGGCTCTCGATCGACTGGAACCCGGCGCGCTGCAGATAAAGCTCAACTAGGCGGCACTGGTCGGGGCCGTCCAGTGCCTGCCAGATCGCGACCGCCTTGGTGGGAAAGCAGCGGTTTGAAAAGCTGATCACCACGGGGCCGCCCGGGCGAAGCACCTTGGCTAGGCTCGCAAACACTTCGGCCGGGCGCTGGACGTATTGGATCGACACGCAGATGCAGGCGGCGTCGACGCTGGCGGGCGGCAGCGGCAGCGCCGGGTCGGCATTAAGGTCTTGCGTGAACCAGCGGTCCAGTCGCGGGTTCGCGGCCAGCTCGCGGGCGTTCATGCCGTGGCCGATCACCTCGGCGTAGACGGCATCGTCCGGCAGATGGCTCACCCAGCTCGACATGAGGTCCAATACGACGCCGCCCGCCGGCAGCACTTGGCGATAAAGCTGCGTAACCGCGGCGATGGCGGCGTCGTCGATATGGGTGACCAGCCGGGCCTGGGCGTAGAACTGTGTGTCCGGGGAAGGATCGGCTTTGGCGAAGGCGCCGGCCGGAAGCTCGGGATAGGCTTGGTCCATCCGTAGGTCAGGCCTGCTCGAAATCGAAGCTGCCGTCCTTCGACTGCCACTGCTGCACGGTTAGAACCTTGGCGCCGCCACGGCTCTCATGCGGGCCGTGCACCTGCCCGGCGGCGTGGGTCAGGAAGGCGCCCACGCCC
>JAABUY010002136.1_pt1 | contig 24281 bp, 20 predicted proteins | sample 5560271 | NCBI WGS metagenome assembly JAABUY01 (sample SAMN10711886, study PRJNA513374) | rock metagenome | isolation source: Antarctica rocks | place: Antarctica: Victoria Land, University Valley | reverse complement strand
AGAAAACTCGCCAGAAGCAAGCTGTCCTGGTTCACCCGAGGACTCCGCACAGCTGTCAGACTTATGCTCCGAGCCTTGCCGCTGCCAAAGCTCTGGGAGTGCCTGCTAAACTGATGGATGGTGAGGCCTAGTGGTCTAATACAAGCTTTGACGCGTGATTGCAGCTTGTTGTGGTTACCTTACTATTTGGCCAAATCTGCACGCTAGATTAGATCGATACTTTCATCCCCGCGTGGCTATGGGTGAACCCCAGCCGTGCATAGAACGCCTGCGCCTCCGTCCGGTCGGCGCGCGTCGTAAGCTGCATGATGCTGCAACCAGCCGTCCGCGCCTGGTCCATCGCATGCCGCATCATCGCCGCACCGATTCCGCTGCCCCGCCGTGCGCTGTCCACCCGCACGCCTTCGACCTGGGCCCGGCTTTGGCCCTGCTGAGAGACGCCGTGCAGCACATTGAGCTGCAAGCAGCTGACGACGACGCCGTCCAACTCCGCCAGGATCAGCCGCCCGCCCTGCGCCAGCATGGCGCGGAAACCCTGCGCATAGCACTCGGGCAGCGGCGTGTCGTCCTGCTCCCTGTCACGGCCGAACCGGTCATCGGCCAGCAGCCGCACGACCGTCGGCAGGTCAGCCTCGACGGCGTCACGGAACGCGATCACCGCGCGGTCGCGCGCGGGCGAAACGCCACGACGCTTTCGACCCGGGTCGACCATAGGAACTGGTCGATGGCCGCGACCGAGACCACGGTATATCCTGCCTGCATCAGCACGCGTCCGTCCCGCGCCAGTGCGGCCGGGTTGCAGCTGACATAGACGATCGGCGCACCGCTCGCGGCCAATGCCGGCATTTGCGCCAGCGCGCCGCCATGCGGCGGGTCCAGCACAATCGCCGCAGCGCCCTTCAGCTCCGCCGCCTGCAGCGGCTGCCGGGCGAGGTCTCGCTGCGTCACCGTGACACGCGGATTAGCGGCCCGGCGTAATGCGCCGTATGCCGACGCATCGCCCTCATACGCCTGCACCCGGCCGCGGGTGGCGAGTGCGTGGGTAATGCTGCCGACCCCGCAAACAGCTCGATGATACGTGCCTTCGCCGGCAGCGCCGAGGGAAGCATCGCCAGCACCGCCGCGATGATCGCCGCCTCGCCCTCGCGCGACGCCTGCAGGAAGGCGCCGGGCGGGATCGCGGTCACCACGCCGTCGAACGCCGTCGTCGCCGGACGCAGGTTGCACGCGGGCTCGGTCAGCCCGGCGCCCCCGCGTTGCGCGCCGGGTTCCCAGCTGATGCGCGGCAGTCCGTGCGCATTGGCCAGCGCCGTCAGCAGCACACGATCCCCGGCGGTGAGCGGCGCGTCCGTGCGCAGCAGCAGGTCCGGCCCGCTGTCCAACAGATTTACGACGGCAGAGCCTTCTCGCCGCAGGCCGGTCAGCCGTTGCAGCACGGGGCGCAGCGCCTGTATCAGCGCGAACAGTGCCGGATGCAGGATCGGGCAGGCGTGCATATCCACGATGTCACGTGAGCGTCGCCGATGCAGCCCGACGCGGACTTTGGGGCCTTCGCGCCGGATTGCCAGGTCCATGCGGCGACGGGCTTCGGGAGGCGTGCGGGTTAGGTTTGTTTGACTTTGGTTTGGTTCTTCGCGAGCCCTCACCCAATCCTTTCCCAGTGGGAGAGGGCTTTCGGACTGCTCCCTCTCCCTCCGGGAAAGGGTTGGGGTGAGGGGTGCCGCAAGTACGGATGACCGATCCGCGACCGATCCCTCCATGCGCCGCAATGCGTCGACGACCTGCGATATCTTCCAATTGGCATAGGCGTCGTCCCGCCAGTGCTGCAGCGTGCAGCCGCCGCAAGGTCCAAAATGCGGGCAGGGCGGCGTAACCCGGTCCGCTGACGCTTCAAGCACCGTAGCATCAGCCGTCCAACCCTCGCCACGCCGTAACAACGCTCCGGGCTGCACCAGCTCACCCGGCAGGGTATTGGATAAATAGAGCGCAGTCCCGTCCGCCAGCGCCGCCACGCCGTCCCCGTCCGCGCCCATACGCTGGACGCGGACGGGTGCGTTAACCGCCGAAGGCGGAGAGGCCGGTTTGGGCGCGGCCAAGGATCAACGCGTGCACGTCATGCGTGCCCTCATAGGTGTTCACGGCTTCCAGGTTCATCACATGCCGGATTACATGATACTCGTCGGCGATGCCGTTGCCGCCGTGCATATCCCGCGACACCCGCGCGATGTCGAGCGCCTTGCCGCAGTTGTTGCGCTTCATCAGGCTGATCATCTCAGGAGCGGCGCGACCTTCCTCCATCAGCCGGCCGAGCCGAAACGCGCCCTGCAGGCCCAGCGTGATCTCGGTCTGCATATCCGCGAGCTTCTTCTGGATCAGCTGCGTCTGCGCCAATGGGCGGCCGAACATCTGCCGTTCCATCGTGTAGCTGCGAGCCTGGTGCCAGCAGAACTCCGCTGCCCCGAGCGCGCCCCAGCTGATACCGTAGCGCGCGTTGTTCAAGCAGCTGAAGGGACCGCGCAGCCCCTTCACGTGCGGCAACTCGTTGCCCGCCGGCACGAATACGTCCTGCATCATGATCATGCCGGTGATGGACGCCCGCAAGGCGAACTTGCCCTCGATCTTCGGCGCCGACAGCCCGGCCATGCCCTTTTCCAGGATGTAGCCGCGGATATCGCCCGCATCGTTTTTCGCCCATACCACGAACACGTCGGAAATTGGCGAGTTGGTGATCCAAGTCTTCGAGCCGTTCAACACGAAGCCGCCGTCCACCGCGCGCGCTCGCGTCCGCATGCTGGCCGGATCGGAGCCGGCGTCGGGTTCGGTCAAGCCAAAACAGCCGACGAACTCGCCGGAGCGCAGCTTCGGCAGGAAACGGTCCTTCTGGTCCTCGGACCCGAACGCCCAAATGGGATACATCACCAGCGACGACTGCACGCTGAAAGCGCTGCGGTAGCCGCTGTCGACCCGCTCGACCTCGCGCGCAATTAGCCCATAAGCGACATAGCCGACGCCGGCGCAGCCGTGGCTGTCGAGCGTGGCGCCCAGGAAGCCCATCTCGCCCATCTCGTTCATGATCTCGCGGTTGAACCGCTCATGACGGTTGGCTTGCAGCACGCGGGTGAACAGCTTGTCCTGGCAATAGGCGTGGGCGGCGTCGCGCATCGCGCGCTCGTCCTCGCTGAGCTGGTCCTCCAGCAGCAAGGCGTCATCCCACTTGAACGGACCAAGCTTGCGGGACGCCGCCGGGCGGTTCTCGGTCAGCTTGGCTTCGGCGGCCTCGGGCTGCTGGATCGGAGAGGTGACGTTCATGCTGGGGGGTCCTCCGGTTATTCGCTCTCGACGGGCTCCGGCGCGGGACTGCGCGCGGCACGGGAGCGTAGCAGCATAAACGCCGGCACGTCGTCCCCAAATCCGAGCACCGCCGGACCCAGATCTTCGTCGCGGCGCCAATGGTCGCGCGGCCGCCCACGATCGCCGCCCCGGCTGTCGCCTGCCCGCATGTCCGGCGCGCGGACGTCCGGCTGGCGAGGCTCTTCACGACGAGCCTCGTCGCGCCGGGCCTCATCGCGACGTGGCTCATTGCGGCCGCCGCGGCGCGGCTCAGACCGCCCCGTTCTGGCCTGCGCAGGCACCGCCGGCTCGATTACCTGGACGGGTATCGGCGGAACGGCTGCGGGCGCTTCGATCGTATCGGGCGCGATCGCCGCCTCGGGCTGCAGCAGGTCCGGTGCTGCCGTTGTCGCATCGGATTTCTTCGCCCGGCTGCGGCGCGGCTTGGCGGCTTTCGGCGCTGCCTCGCCCTCGGCAGGCTCGGTGACCGGCTTCGCGGCCTTTGCAGCGCGCGGCGCCACCTTTGTGCCCCGGCCGCGCCCACGCCGCCGCTTGCCGTCATCCTCGGCAAAAGCGACTTCCTCCATGCCCTCGACCTGCATGCGCGGGATCGGCGCGCCGATCAGCTGCTCGATCGCATCGACGAACTGGCGGTCGTCCGGAGTGGCGAGCGTAAAGGCGTGCCCTGTCAGCCCAGCGCGCCCGGTGCGGCCGATGCGGTGCACGTAGTCCTCGGCGTGGATCGGCACGTCAAAATTGAACACATGGCTCAGCCCGCCAATGTCGAGGCCGCGCGCCGCCACGTCGCTGCAAACCAGCAACCTGATTTCATTCGCCTTGAACTTCGCCAGGGTCGCGAACCGCTCGGGCTGGCTCATGTCGCCATGCAGCGAACCCACGCTGAACCCGTGCCGCTTCAGCGACTTGTAAAGGATATCCACGTCCCGCTTGCGGTTGCAGAAAATGAGCGCATTCTGCACATCCTCGCTGCGGATCAGCCGTCGCAGCGCCTCGCGCTTATCGCCGTCATCCACGACCGCCAGGCCGGCGACGATCGTCGACGCCACGCTGGCCGGGCGGCTGACGGTAATTTCCTTGGGATTGGACAGGAACGCGTCCGCGAGCCGCCTGATCTCCGGCGCCATCGTCGCACTGAACAGCAGCGTCTGCCGCGCCTTGGGCAGGAACCCGACGATCTTCTCGATATCCGGAATGAACCCCATGTCGAGCATGCGGTCGGCCTCGTCGATCACCAGAATCTTGGTGTCGGTCAGCAGCAGCCCGCCGCGGTCGAACAGGTCCATCAGCCGGCCAGGCGTCGCGATCAGCACGTCGACGCCCTTCATCAAAGCTTCTTTTTGATCGGACAGGCTCTCGCCGCCAATCAGCAGGGCATGGTTCAGCTTGAGATATTTGCCATACTGCAGGAAGTTCTCGGCGACCTGCAGCGCGAGCTCACGCGTCGGCTCCAGGATAAGGCTGCGCGGCATGCGCGCACGGGCGCGGCTGCCGGACAGGATATCCATCAGCGGCAGCACGAAACTCGCGGTCTTGCCAGTGCCGGTCTGCGCGCAGCCGAGCACGTCACGCGCCATCAGCACGGTCGGGATCGCCTGCGCCTGGATCGGCGTAGGCGTGCGGTAGCCCATGTCGTCGATTGCCCGTAGGATCTCAGGCGACAGGCCGAGGTCGGCAAAGCCGTTCGGTTCGGCCTCATCCTCGTCGTGATACGCCGCCTCAGCTGCCGTCATGCCATCTGCTGATTCGGCTGCGACGACGTCGTCCGACGTCCCACCGGGAACGTGCAACGTCCCGCGCTCGGCATGCACGTTCTCTGCCGGTGGCGCCGGCTCAGGGTCCGCGTGTGCATTGTCTTCCGCGGAAGCGGCCGTATTATCCGTCAAAAATACATCTCGATACTATAGGGGTGGCTAATCGCCCACGCGAGGCGATCGCGCCAAGGGGCGCGCGGCAGCCGGGATATCGGTAAATAACACGCGAAAGTCAAGCTTTTCAGCGCAAATACGGCGGCGTATAAACCAATCATGGCGGATGCGACACAGCCTAACGACATGCCGCTATCGTTATTATTCCGTACGCTGCTGCGCGACGCAACCCTTCCGGCAATGCAGCGTCCTGAATGTCTATGACAAGCATTCGGACTGCGGCTTTGCTGATCGAGGATTATGCATTGATCGGCGATTGCAGCACGGCCGCGCTGGTCGGACGCAACGGCAGCATCGATTGGCTATGCTGGCCCCGGTTCGACAGCAGCGCCTGCTTCGCCGCCTTGCTCGGCACCGAGGAGAATGGCCGCTTCCTCCTGGCGCCGGTGGCACAAACCGCTCCAGCCACCCGCCGCTACCGCGACAGCAGCCTCGTGCTCGAGACGGTGTTCGAAAGCCCAGGCGGGCAGGTTGCCGTCATCGACTTCATGGTGCCCGGAAGCTCAAATAGCTGCATCGTCCGCATTGTCGAGGGGCGGCGCGGCGTCGTGCCGATGCGCATGGAGCTGGCGCTGCGCTTCGACTACGGCGCGTCGGTGCCCTGGGTCACCAAGCGGCCCGGCGGCAACGGCATCGTGGCGATTGCCGGGCCGCAGGTGGTCGTGTTGCGCACCAACGTCCCGCTGCGCGGCGAGTCGATGCAGACGGTTGCCGATTTCTCGGTCGCAGAGGGCGAGCGCATCCATTTCGTCCTGACCCAGGGCGAGTCGCATCTGCCGATGCCGCCCAGCCTCGACGCCGACGACGCACTGTATGCGACGGAGCGGCACTGGGCCGCTTGGTCCAACCGCCTCGCCTATGACGGCCCATGGGCGGACGCAGTCAAGCGCTCGCTGCTGACGCTGAAGTGCCTCACCTTCACGCAAACCGGCGGCATCGTCGCGGCGCCCACCACCTCGCTGCCCGAGTGCCTGGGCGGTTCGCGCAACTGGGACTACCGATTCTGCTGGCTGCGCGACGCCACCATCACCCTGTTCGCCTTCATGTCGACGGGATACTACGACGAGGCCGTAGCCTGGGCCGAGTGGCTGCACCGCAGCATCGCCGGCAATCCCGACCAGGTGCAGATCATGTACGGCATCGCCGGCGAGCGGCGGCTGACGGAACAGGAGATCCCGTTTCTGCCGGGCTACCAAGGCGCCGGCCCGGTGCGCGTGGGCAACGCCGCCGCGGATCAACTGCAGCTCGACGTGTACGGTGAGGTCATGGACGCCCTGCACTTGGCGCGGCGCGCTAAGCTGCTGACCAATTCCCAAACTTGGTCGCTGCAATGCGCCCTGCTGAAGCATCTCGAGGAGGTCTGGCAGACTCCTGACGAGGGCCTGTGGGAGACCCGGGGCGGCCGTCGGCATTTCACCTTCAGCAAGGTGATGGCCTGGGTCGCCTTCGACCGCGGCATCAAGGACGCGGAGGATTGCGGGCTCGATGGACCTGTCGAGCGCTGGCGCACCATACGGGACGCCATCCACGCCACGGTCTGCCGCGACGGCTTCGACGAAGGACTTGGCAGCTTCGTCCAGAGCTTCGGCTCCACGGCGCTCGACGCCAGCCTGCTGCTGATTCCGGCCGTCGGCTTCCTGCCGCACCACGACCCGCGCGTCTGCGGCACGGTCGCCGCGATCGAGCGCGACTTGCTGGTGGACGGCTTCGTGCTGCGTTACCGCACCGAAGGCGGCGGGGACGGCTTGCCAGCCGGCGAGGGCGCCTTCCTCGCCTGCAGCTTTTGGCTCGCCTCCGCCATGCATTGCCAAGGGCGGACGGCCGAGGCGCGGGCGTTGTTCGAGCGGCTGATTGGCCTTTGCAACGACGTCGGCCTCCTGAGTGAGGAGTACGATCCCAAGAGCGCCCGCTTCACCGGCAACTTTCCGCAGGCATTCAGCCATGTGGCGCTGGTGACGGCGGCGCTCACCTTGTCCGGCACGACGCAAGATCGATCAAGGCCGGAAGCTATTCCGCAGGTTGCGGAGTGATCTCGGTCCTGGCCTCGATCCGGGTCCGCCGCCCTTTCGCCAGCCGTTCCAGCGCCAGATAGATCACCGGCGTCGTGTAAAGCGTCAGCATCTGCGAGACGATCAGGCCGCCGCAAATAGAGATGCCGAGCGGCCGCCGGAATTCCGACCCAGTTCCCATCGCAAAGGCCAAAGGAACCGCGCCCAGCAGGGCCGCGAGTGTCGTCATCATAATTGGCCGGAACCGCTCTCGGCACGCTTCCAGAATCGCCGCGTGCGGCGCCATGCCCAGTTCCCGCTCCGCCTCCAGCGCGAAGTCCACCAGCATGATCGCGTTCTTCTTCACGATGCCCATCAGCAGCACGATGCCGATGATCGCCAGCACATCCAGCTCGCGCCCGGTCACCAAAATCGCCAGCAGCGCCCCCAACCCGGCCGACGGCAGGGTCGAGATGATGGTCAGCGGATGCAGCAGGCTCTCATATAGCACGCCGAGCACGATGTAGATCGAGACGATCGCGGCGCCGATCAGGAACGGCTGGGTGGCAAGCGACTGCTGCAGGAACTTGGCGTTGCCGGCGAACTCCGTCCGCACCCCCTCCGGCATGCGCAGGTTCAGGGCAGCCTCGGTCACCAGTGCGATCGCGTCGCTCTGCGAGGTCCCGGGCAGCAGGTTGAAGCTGATGCTGGCGGACGGGAACTGGCCCTGGTGACGCACCGCCAGCGGCGCCGTCGCACGGTCGAGCCGCACGACGCTCGTGATCGGCACCTGTTGGGCGTCCTTGCCCGGGACATACAGCCGGTCGAGCAGCGCCGGGTCGATCTGCAGGCCCGGCAGCGTCTCCAGCACCACGCGATACTGATTCCGCTGCGTGTAGATGATCGAGACCTGGCGCTGCGAATAGGCGTTGCTCAGCGCCGCGTCGATGGCGCTGACGGGGACGCCGAGGCGCGACGCGGCGTCGCGGTCGATGGTGACGTTGGCTTGGGGACCCGGCCGGTCCTGGTCGGAGGAGACGTCCTCGATGCCCTTTACGCCGCGCAGAGTCTCCTGCAGCTTAAGCGTCCATTCACGCAGCTCGTTCAAATCCTGATCCAGCAGCACGAACTGGAAGCCGGTGCCGCCCGAACGCCCGCCGCCGCGCAGGTCCTGCGCCGAGAACAGGAAAGCCTGGATGCCGGACATCTGCATGAGCTTGGGCCGCAGCCGCGTCAGCACCTCCTCGCTGCTGAGCTTACGCTCCGCCAGCGGCTTCAATGAGATCGTAAGCTGCCCGCGGTTAATGCTGGACCAGCCGGAGGTGATGCCGATGGTGCTGCCGACGCTGGCCACCGCCGGGTCGGCCAGCAGGGCGTCGACCACGAGCTTCTGCCGAGCCGCCATCGCGTCGAAGCTGATATCGGGGCTGGCAAGCGTGCTGCCCATCAGCAGGCCGGTGTCCTGGATCGGCAAGAAACCCTTGGGCACGTAGCCGTATAGCTTAACGGTCCCGACCACGACCGCGAGCGTCACTAGCAGCATCAGCTTCCGCCAGCGCAGCGCCCAGTCGAGGCTGCGCAGATAACGCCGTTGGGCACCATCGAAAGCACGGTCCACCCCACGATCGATCCAGCCCCAAACGCCACGCGGCGCAACATGCGCGCCACGCTGGGAGCGCTGCTCCGCAGCCATGAACCTTCCGCACATCATCGGCGTGAGCGTCAGTGACACGACGGCCGACAGCGCGATCGCAATGGCCAGCACCATGGCGAACTCATGGAACAGCTTGCCCAGCAGGCCGCCCATGAACAGGATCGGGATGAACACGGCGATCAGCGAGATGCTGATCGACACGACGGTGAAGCCGATCTGCCGCGACCCCACCAGAGCCGCCTGCAGCGGCGACAGCCCGCGCTCCTGATGGCGGAAGATGTTCTCGATCATGACGATGGCGTCGTCGACCACGAACCCCACCGAGATCGTCAGCGCCATCAGCGAGAAGTTGTTGAGGCTGTAACCCAGCAGATACATGGCCCCGAGCGTCCCGGCGAGGCTGAGCGGCACCGTCACAGCCGCCGCCAGGGTCGGCACCAGCCGCCGCATGAACAGCGCGACCACCATCAGCACCAGGGCGATGCTGATCAGCAGGGTCCACTCGACATCCTGGACGCTGGCCCGGATGGTCGTCGTGCGGTCCGAGATCGTGGTCATGCGGATGTCGGGCGGGATCCAGGCCATAAGCTGCGGCAATGCGGCGCGGACCCGGTCAACCGTATCGATGACATTGGCGCCCGCGGTCTTGGTGAGCGTCAGCAGGATGGCCGGCTGCGTGCCCTGCCAGGCGGCGAGCTTGGTGTTGGAGACGCCGTTCAGCACCTCGGCTACGTCGCCGAGCCGGACCGTGGCTCCCTTCGTCGTCTTGAGCACCAGCCCGGCATAGTCCGACGCTTGGGTGATCTGCCCGTTCAGCTCGATCGTCTCGGCGCGCAGCGGCCCCTGGAAGCCGCCGACGGGCCCGTTCACGTTGGCGTTGCGTATGGCGGTATAGACGTCCTGGCTGCTTAAGCCCGCCGCCCGCAGCGCCGCCGGGTTCAGCCGTACGCGCACCGCTGGCTTCTCGGCGCCGTTCACCTGCACTTGGGCAACGCCTTCGACCTGGCTCAGCCGCTGCGCCAGGATGGTGTCGGCGGCGTCATAGACCTGCGCGGTGCTCAGCACGTCCGAGGTTAGCGACAGAGTGAGGATCGGCGCCTCGGCCGGATTGAATTTGCGGTAGTACGGCCGTGTCGGCAGGTCGGACGGCAGGTCGGAATAGGCGGCGTTGATCGCGGCCTGCACGTCGTGCGCGGCGCCCTCGATCGCGCGGTCGATGTCGAACTGGATGACGATCGACGTGCTGCCGGTGCTGCTGGTGCTGGTGATCTCGGTGACGCCGGGAATCTCGCCGAGCCGGCGTTCGAGTGGGGCGGCGATGCTGGCGGCCATGGTCTCGGGATCGGCGCCGGGACGGCCGGCGAACACCACGATGGTCGGGATGTCCACGCTGGGCAGCGGCGCTACGGGGAGGAAGCGCACCGCGACGAGCCCGGTGAGCAGGAGGCCGAGCGCCAGCAGGAAGGTCGCGACCGGGCGGTGGATGAAGGGGGCGGAGATGTTCATGGCGCGTTGCGATAAGCTGTGCGTGTTTTGCAACCCTCACCCCGACCCTCTCCCAGAGGGAGAGGGAGGAGCTGTCCTGAAGCCCTCTTCCTCCGGGAGAGGATTGGGTGAGGGCTGTGGCAGCACGGATGGCTATTGCATCGGAACATCACTCCGCCGCCACCACCTGCGGTCGTACGAACCGCAGCCGCGTCCGCTCGAATGCCAGATAGATGACCGGTGTAGTGTAGAGCGTCAGCACCTGGCTCAGCAGCAGCCCGCCAACGATGGTCAGCCCCAAGGGATAGCGCAGCTCCGACCCGGTGCCGCTCTCGATCACCAGCGGCAGGGCGCCCAGCAGCGCCGCTGCGGTCGTCATCATGATCGGGCGGAACCGCAGCAGGCTTGCCTCGGTGATCGCGGCCAGCGGCGAGAGCCCGCGCAGCCGCTCCGCCTCCAAGGCGAAATCGATCATCATGATGGCATTCTTCTTCACGATGCCCATCAGCAGCACGATCCCCACCAGCGCCACCAGCGACAGGTCCTGCCCGGCGAAGTCCAGCGCCAGCAGCGCGCCGATGCCGGCCGACGGCAGAGTCGACAGGATCGTCACCGGATGGATCGTGCTCTCATACAAGACGCCGAGTACAATATAGATCACGACGACCGCCGCCAGGATCAGCCACGGCTCGCTCGATAGGCTGGCCTGGAACTCGGCCGCGTCGCCGGAGTAGCTGCCGACGATCGTGGAGGGAAGCCCCATCTCCCGCTCCGCCTGGGCCACCGCCGCGACCGCGTGGCTCAGGCTCGAGCCCGGCGCCAGGTTGAAGCTGATGGTCGTGGACGGGAACTGGCTCTGGTGTGTCACCGCCAGCGGCGCCGTGCCGCGGGTGATGGTCGCGATGGCCGACAGCGGCACCTGCGCGCCGTTCAGCCCCGGCACCCGCAGCCGGTCGAGCGAGTGCGGGTCGGCCTGCCAGTCGGGATCGGCCTCCAGCACGACGCGATACTGATTGGCCTGGCTGAAGATCGTGCTGATCTGCCGCTGGCCGAACGCGTCGTACAGCGTGTCCTGCACCTCCTGCATCGTCACGCCCAGCCGCATCGCCGCGTCGCGGTCCACCTGGATGCGGGTCGAGAAGCCGTCGGTCTGCTGGTCGCTGGCGACGTCCTGCAGGTCGGACATCGTGCGCAGCCGGCCGAGCAGCCGCGGCGCCCAGATCGCGAGCTCCTGAGCGTCGGTGTCGAGCAGGGTATATTGGAACTGGGTGCGGCTGATGCGAGTGCCGATCTGGATGTCCTGCACTGCCTGCATGAACACCGACAGGCCTGGCACGTCCGCCATCGCCGCCTGTAGCCGCGCAATCACCGCCGGCGCCGGGTCCCGCTCCCGCCGCGGCTTCAGCGCGATGGTCAGCCGCCCGGTATTCGGCGTCGCGTTGATCGTCCCGGCGCCGACGAAGGACACGACGCCAGTGACCGCCGGGTCCCGCTGCGCGATCTCGGCGAGTTGGGTTTGCAGCGCGGACATACGCGGCACGGAGGCGCTTTGCGACGCCTCGGTCACCGCCACGATTACGCCGGTGTCCTGCTGCGGCAGGAATCCCTTCGGCGCGACTACATAGAGCAGGATGGTGCCCGCCAGCGTGCCGACCGCGACCAGCAGCACGAAGCCCTGGAACCGCAGCGCCACCCCAAGCGTGCGCGCGTAAACCCGGGTCAGGCCCTTGAAGCCGCGATCGAACCAACCTGTGAGCCGGCTCGGCCGCTGCGGAGCAACGCTCCCAGCGCGCTCGTTCGCCCGCAGCAGCCGCCCGCACATCATGGGCGTGAGCGTCAGCGAGATGACGGCCGAGACGATAACCGACGTGCTCAGCACCACCGCGAACTCGTTGAATAGCCGACCGACGACGCCGGTCATGAACAGCAGCGGGATGAACACTGCGACCAGGCTCACGGTCAGCGAGACGATGGTAAAGCCGATCTGCGCGGCCCCGCGATAGGCGGCCTCGAGCGGCGGCACTCCGTCCTCGATGAAGCGCACGACGTTCTCGATCATGACGATCGCGTCGTCCACCACGAACCCGGTCGCGACCGTCAGCGCCATGAGCGACAGGTTGTCGAGGCTGTAGCCGCACAGCGCCATCACCCCGAAGGTGCCGATCAGCGACAGCGGAAGTGCTATCGCCGGGATCAGCGTGGCCCGGGCGCTGCGCAGGAACAGGAAGATGACGAACACCACCAGTCCGATCGACAGCATCAGGGTGTACTGCACGTCGTTGACCGAGGCGCGGATCGTCTCCGTCCGGTCCACCACGACGGCCATCGCCACCGCAGCCGGGATTGCGCGCTGCAGGCCCGGCAGCGCCTCCTTGATCGCCGCCACCGTGGAGACGATGTTGGCGCCGGGCTGGCGCTGGATGTCCAGCACCACGGCAGGGCTGCCGTTATACCAGCCGGCCACCCGATTGTTCTCCACCCCTGCAACCACCGTTCCCACGTCGGACAGGCGAACCGGCGACGCGTTCTTATAGGCGATCACCAGGTCCTTATAGGCGGCCGGCGTCACGAGCTGGTCGTTCGCGCCCAGCGCGTAGGCCTGGCGCGGCCCGTCGAACCCGCCCTTGGCGCCGTTCACGTTGGCCGACGCGACAGCGGTTCGCACGTCTTCCATCGACAGGCCGTATGCCGCCACCCGCGCCGGATCGACCCGCACCCGCACCGCCGGGCGCAGGCCGCCCTGCACCGTCACCTTGCCCACGCCGTCGATCTGGCTGAGCTTCGGCTGCAGCAGCGTGTCCGCGGCGTCGCTGATCCGGTCGATCGTGATGCTGTCGGACGTGAGCGCCAGCGACAGAATCGGCGCGTCGGCCGGGTTCACCTTCGCGTAGATCGGCGGATACGGCAGGTTGACCGGCAGCGTTCCCGTCGCCGCGTTGATCGCCGCCTGCACATCCTGCGCCGCGCTGTCCATCTTCCGGTTCAGGTTGAATTGCAGCGTGATCTGGCTGGTGCCCTCGCTGCTGGTGCTGGTCATGCTGGACAGCCCGGTGATCTGGCCGAACTGCCGCTCCAGCGACGCGGTGATCAGGGTCGCGACCGTATCCGGCCCGGCGCCGGGCAGCTGCGTCGTCACCTGGATGGTCGGGAAATCCACCGTCGGCAGCGCCGCAACCGGCAGCGCCCGGTAGCCGAGCACGCCGGCCAGCAGCACGGCCAAGGCCAGCAGGCACGTCGCGACCGGGCGCGCGATGAACGGGGCGGAGATATTCATATAGGAGAACCCTCAGCCGCGCCCGGCCGCCGCCGCCTGCGTCGCCGCGAGCGCTTCATCCAACGCGCGTACCTGTGCCACCGAGGGCCGTCCGCTAACCCGGGCTACGTAAGCAGTGACGTCAGGGTGTTCAGGCACGAGCTTGAACCGCGTCGTCCAACCCAGCGCGGAACCCCACAACACATCGGCAGCCGAAAACCGCTCGCCGAGCAGGAAAGGTCCGCGCCCAAGCTGGGCGGTGAGCGTGCCCATCATGGTGTCAAAATCGCCATAGGGGGACATGGCCGCTCGTCCGGCGTCCCGCTGCATCGCCCGGTCCACTAGTGCCGGCTCGAACGCCGAACCATAGAAGAATAACCAGCGAAGGTATGGGCCCCGGAGCGGATCGCCGATCGGCGGCGCCAAACCAGCCGCTGGGAAGCAATCTGCAAGATAAAGATAGATCGCGCCCTGCTCGGTGACGACCGCGCCGTCGTGCACGATGGCAGGCACCTTGCCCATGGGGTTCACCGCCAGGTAAGCCGGCTTGCGGTGCTCGCCAGCCTGCGTGTCCAACGCCGCAAGCCGGTAGTCCACCCCAAGCTCGTCGAGTAAAATCCGCACGCCGGTCGATCGGGTGTTGGGCGAGTGGTATAGAGTCAGCGTCGTACCAGTGCTCATCGTTTCCTCCATTTAGGAGCTCGACCGGTTCCGCCGCTGCGCCGTGCCCGGCGCGTTGCGTTCCTTCGGCACCGCGTCCGGCGCGTTGCCGTCCGGGCCGGCCACCGCCACCTTAGCACCATCCGTCAGCCGTTGCGCTCCATCAACGACCACCTGCTCGCCGCTGCGCAGCCCCTCGGCGACGACGCTGGTCTGGTCGTCCTCGTGCCCCACCGTCACCGTCCGCCGCTGCACGACCGCTTGTGCTCCTGGCGCACTCGTGACCACGAACACGAAGGCGCCACGCGGCCCGCGCTGCACCGCCGCGGTGGGGACCGTCACGACGCTACGCTGCGTTTCCGCCAGCATGCGCACGTTCACGAACCCGCCGGGCCACAGCAGCAGCTTGTCGTTGGGGAAGGTCGCCTTCAGCTTGATCGTGCCCGTCGCCGGATCGACCTGGTTGTCCAGCACCGCAAGCTGCCCGCGGTCCAGCGGGTCCGAAGCCGCGCCGCCCTGCTTTAGTGCCAGCACCTCCGGCATGCCGTCCTGCATCGCGTTCGCCACGATCGGCAACGCCTGTTGCGGCAGGGTGAACACGACCGAGATCGGCTTCAACTGGGTGATGACCGTGAGCGGCACGACGTCGCCCGCCCGCGCGATGTTGCCGCTATCGACCTGCCGCAGCCCGATCCGCCCGTCGATCGGCGCCACGATCGTCGTGTAGCTAAGCTGCGTGCGCGCGGTGTCGATCTGCGCCTGGTCCCCGCGCACCTGCGCCTCGAGCTGCCCGACCTGGGCACGGGCGGTGTCCGACTGCTGCGCGCTGCTATAGGCGGTGGCGGCAAGCTTGGCATATCGGTTGGCGTCCAGCCGGGCGTTGGCCAGGTTCGCCTCGTCCTGCTGCTTCTTAGCGGTCGCGGAGTCCAGGCTGGCCTGGTAGGGCCGCGGATCGATACGCGCCAGCACGTCGCCGGCGTGCACGTCCTGCCCTTCGCGGAACCGCACCTCGACCAGGGGGCCGTCGACCATCGGGCGGACCGAGACCAGGTTGAACGCCTGCACCGTGCCGAGCCCGTCCAGATAGACCGGCACGTCCCGTGTCTCGCTGCGTGAGATCAGCACCGGAATGGGCGTCGCCTCGGCGCCAGGCCCGCCCCCAGCGCCGCCACGCCGCCGGCCGCTTGAAGCGCTCGCCTGCTCCGTTGGCGCCGTGCGGTAGCCATAGTAATAATAGGCAGCGCCGCCGGCTGTCCCCAGGAGCAGCAAAATCAACAGCACGCGCTTCATCGGCTAGTTCCCGCAGGCTGCGACCAGCCGCCGCCAAGCGCCTTATATAAGTTCACCAGCGCCTGGAACTGCGCCAGGCGGATCTGGGTCAGCAGATCGAGGTCGTTGAACAGGGTAACCTGCGTGTTGAGCGACGTGATGATGTCGATGGTCCCTGCTTCGAGCTGCGCCCTTGCGATGTCGGCCGAGCGCTGCGCCACCGCGATGGCCCGCCGCTCCAGCACCTCCTGCTCAGTCGTATAGCGCAACGCCGTTAACGACTGCTCAACGTCCGTGAAGCTCTGCAGCACCGCCCGGCGATAGTCGGCCAGCAACTCGTCATAACGCCCCTTCGCCTGGTCGAGCTGCCCGCGGCGCAGCCCGTTATCGAAGATGGTCTGTGTCAGGCTCCCGGCAAGCTGCGCCACCAGGGTGCCCGGCCCGGTGATGCCGGTCAGCACGGCGCTCGTCAGCCCGCCCGACGCCGTAAGCTGCACGCTGGGAAAGAACGCGGCACGGGCGGCGCGAATGTTGGCGTTCTCGGCCACGAGCTGCGCTTCCGCGTTGGCGACATCCGGGCGCCGGGCCAGCAGCTCGCTCGGCAGGCCCGGCGCCACCAGCGGCAGCGGCAGCCGCTCCAGCGATCCGCCGGCCACCGCCAGCCGCTCCGGGGGAACGCCGGTCAGGATGCCCAATGCAATCCGCTGCTGCTCGATCTGGTTGCGCACGTTCGGCAGCGCGGCGCGCTGCCCGGCCACCAGCGCCTCCTGCTGCGACACGTCCAGGGCGTTGGCGGTGCCTACGGTCAGCCGGGCGCGGAAGGCGCCGAGGATGCGCTCGGCGTCGTGCAGGTTGCGCTCCGCCACTTTCAGCCGGTCCTGCGCCGCGAGCACCTGGAAATAGGTGTTGGCGACCGAGGTCACGACGGTCAGCGCAACCGTGACCTGATCGAACCGGGTAGCGACCGCGGTCGCCTCCGACGCCTGGGCCAGCGCGCGGTTACGGCCCCAGAAGTCGAGGTCGTACGAGACCTGCAGCGCCCCGCTATAGCTCCGGCTGTCGAAATATCGCTGGCTGCGGCCGCCCGATCCGGACACCACGCCGCCGGTTACCGGGTCGATTGCAAAGCCCGATCCGCCGCTTCGGCTGCCCGAGAGCCCGGTGCGGCGATAGCTGTCGTTGGCCGTGGCGTCGATCGTCGGCAGCAGCGGCGCGCCGCTGATCCGCACCTGCGCGTCGGCCTGAACGATGCGGGCCGCCGCCGCCGCCAAATCGTTGTTATAGGCGCGGGCGCTGGCGATCAGCCCATCGAGTTCCGGCGACTTGAAGTTGCGCCACCATTCCTCGGAGGGCCACGCGGCCTCCGCAGTGTCCGCCGTGGCGCGGAACGCCGGCGGGATGTCCAGTCCCGGGCGCTGGTAGAACGGGCCGAGGCTGCACCCGGCCAGCACCGCCTGCGCCAGCGCCACGCCGGCCAGCGCCCCGGAACGGCGGGCAATCACCGTGGGCCCGAAGCTTGCGCGGTCTCGGCCAACCTGGCGCGGCCCTCGGGGGACAGGGTGCCGATTGCGGTCAGCAGGCTTTCGCCGAACCGGCCGGAGGTCTCGGCCCAGCGCGCCTGGAAGCTCAGCATCCGCTCGCGGACGGCGGCCTCGTCATAGGGATTTTGGGCGATGCTGCGGGACAGGTCGGCGCGCGCCTCGGCCATGCGGCGCCGGGCCATGTCATACCAGGGCCGCTCGCGGTCCAGCGTGGCGCGGAACCGGGCGGCATCGGCGGCGGGCAAGTCGCGCGCCATGCGCTCCGCCGCCCCGACAAGCCCTGGCGGACCCGACGGATGGTTGGTCGCCAAACGGGCCCCGATCAGCGTGGCGCTGAACAGGTTGCCGGCGATCGACAGCCACAGCACCCTGGTGCGCCAGGGTTCACGCAGCACGAACATTATAGGGTCTTATCGATCGCAGGCTTGTCGGTCATAGGGCCGCTTCGATCGCGATGGACTGCACGGCGGCAAACAGGTCCGGCTGCTCGGCGTCAAGGTTGATGATGCCCAAATACAGCCCGGCCAGCGCGCAGGCGGCCAGCCCGCCCCACCGCATGGCGGGAACCCCCGGGGCGGGTGCCGAAAGGCGTCGCCCGAGCCGCTTTTGCATGCTGGCGAGCAACGCCGTATCGGCCGGCGGCGCATCCTCCTGTGACAGCGCCGCCGCCATAATCTGCCTCGCCTGACTGCAGCGCCGCAGCAGCGACAGCGCCGCGTCCCGCTCGGCCGCAGGCCAGGCGGCCAGTTCGGTCCCATAAAGGCGCAAAGCCCAATCGAGGCGCCGAGGGGTCATCCAGATCATACGTCCCGCGCTTCCAGGTAGGCGCGCAGCACCTTGCGGCCGCGGTGCAGCAACCCCTCCAGCGCCCGCGTCGACACCTGCAGCGCCTGGGCGGCGTCGTGGCCGGACCAGCCCTTGCCGTAGGTAAGGGCGAGCGCGGTACGCTGCCGGTCGGGCAGGGTCGCGATAGCCTCGGCCAGCAGGCGGCTGCGCTGCTGGCCTGCGATGACGCTGTCCGCCGCAGGGGCAGTGTCGTGCAGGTCGTTGGGAACGGCGACGCTTGGACGCGTGGCGCGCACACGGTCGATGGCCGCGTTCACGGCGATGCGATGCAGCCAGGTGGCGACGCCGGCCTGCGCCGGGTCATAGGACCGCGCCCGGGTCCAAGCCCGCAACAGCGCGTCCTGCGCCACATCCTCGGCGGCGGCCGGATCTCCGAGCACGCGCAACGCCGCCCGGCGCAGCCGCAGCAGGTAGCGCGACGCCAGCATATCAAATGCCGCACGGTCGCCATCGGCGGTGCGCGCCATTAGGTGCTGGTCGGAAACGGGAGAAGGATCGGCAGTCATGCGCGTGAACTAAACCTGGCCATGATGGCAATACGGGGGCACGCGCCGCATCCCACGCCGGCCGGAACCAGCCGGCGTGGGATGCGGAGACGCTTGATCCACTCTTAAATGGGGCTGGGCGACCGTGTTTCCATCAAACGAAGGCCCCGGCCGCCAGGTGCGGGGCGGAACTGCCGCATAATGGGCCGGCGCCCTTCATTATGCGGGATTCAGGCAGTGTCTCAGTTTGAAATTGGCAGACCCTAGCCGTCCCGCTCGCAACCGGTCCATCCCTCCTATATGCTTAACGGAAAGCATGGAGGCGTTATGGACTGCAAGTCGGTCAAGTTAGAAGTCCGGGTATGGTTAAACCAGAAAACCCGTCACATTCACATTGGTGGTAAAGGTCTAACCGTTTCAACGGTCAGCAACGACCCTGCGAGCCGACGCTATCACCCGAACCTCTATCGCAAGCTCAGCAAGGTTCTACAGGAATCTGACGCTCCAGCGCCGATCATGGAGAAGGCCGATGCCTAAAGGCCCCAAAGGCGAGCAACGTCCCGCCGACGTGATCGGCGCGGCTGTGAAAGTGATGCGGATCGCGACCGGCGAGGAAGAGGACACGCCGCCGGACGGCGGCAAGGACCCGGCTGCGGTCAGCATAGGCAAGAAAGGCGGAGCCGCCCGCGCTGCGGGTATGACACCGGAGCGACGGGCGGAGATCGCGCGTAAAGCAGCCGCGAAGCGATGGGGGACCAGTCAGGAATAATTTTGGAATATTTTTGCTTGATTTTGCCATGATGGGCGGGCATGATGGTTTTGTGGCCGTTTAGGAGAGTGCCGTGCCTGTCCGCAACGTGGACCAGTTCAAGGCCGATGCCGCCGCTCACTTCGCGGATCTCGTTGTCGAACTAGATGCGGCTTATGCGGAGTTTTTGGAAAAGACGCATGATATCGCGCCGCGCCTGGAAACGCGCACCAAGGCGGGTATCGTCCGCGACCTCGCGGCAAGGCGGATGTGGGAATTCTGTGACCGAACCAAAGGTGCCGAGTTCATCCGCCGGGGCAACCTCGGCGTGATCGGCTTGGCGAACAACTGGGTGCTGCGGCTGAAGAAGGTCGCCGATGGTTTCAAGGTGGCCGTGAGCCCCACCAGGGCGTCCGAGCAGTACAATCGCAATGAAGTTCCGGCTTCCCTGGATGGGGTGTTGTTGGCCGAGCCGCCCGCCACATGTCTCTACCTCGCATGGGCGGTGCCGGAGAACGCGCCGCACCGCATTGAGAAATACGTCATCTGCAACAACGGTTTCGGCGAGGTCGCGTAGGTGCTTCCTCTGGACGAGTTCTCGCCGCCGCCTGCTGAACAACTCCCGTTTGGCAAGCCCAGCGAACCCGATCCGGGCGAACGACGGGTGCGGATCAAGGCAGACCGCAAGCGGAAGGCCAATGAGTGAGCAGTTCAACGGGCGTATGCTGACGCTTGCGCGCCAGATACGCAGGAAGAGCCAAGCGGAACTGGTGCGCGACCTTGGCGGCAAGGTGGTACAAGGCACGCTGTCGAAGATCGAGCATGGGCGCTTCCAGCCGGACGGGGCTGTGGTGGATGCCCTCGCCGCCGCGCTCGGAGTCCGGCGCAGTTTCTTCTTCGATCCCTCCTATCTGCGGGAGCCGATGGTCAGCTACAGCCGACGCCGGCAAAAACTGGCGGCCCCCGATCTGCAAGCGATCTACGGCGTCGCGGAAGTCTACCGCCTCAACCTCCGCAAGTGCTTCGAGGCGATCGAAGTAGATGCACGGCTGCCGAGCGTGCCCGCAATTGATCCCGACACCTATGGGCGCAAGATCGAGGACGTGGCGGCGGCGGTTCGCCAGCGTTGGAAGCTGCCCCGCGGCCCTGTGCCCGATCTAACAAAAACCGCCGAGGATGCGGGCGTTGTCGTGGTGTGCTTCGACTTCGGAACCCCGTTGATGGACGGTTTCGCCCAGCACGCCAACAATGGGTTGCCCCCGCTCGTGTTCCTGAACGTTGCGCAACCGAAGGACCGCTGGCGGTTCAGCCTTGCGCACGAGATCGGCCATCTCGTGATGCACCAGACGCCGCACCCGGAGCAGGAGATAGAGGCCAACCAGTTCGCCGGCGCGCTGCTGATGCCGGAGGCGGAGGTTGTTTACGACTTCGACCAGCCCACGTTGCAGCGGTTCTGTGAATTGAAGGCGTACTGGGGCGTTTCGGTGCAAGCCTTGATCTACCGCGCTTGGCAGATCGGCAAGCTGACGGACCGGCAGTTCCGTTACTTTATGACCGAGATCGGGAAGCGCGGGTGGCGGAAGGTGGAGCCGGGCGAGCCGTCGCATTTGAAGGAAGAGCCGACAACACTGCGGTGGGTGGTCGAAGCGCACCTGAACGATTTGGGGTACGCGCTCGACGAACTTGGCGACCTATTCGGCTTAGAGGACCGCGACATGAGGGACCTGTACCCGGTGGCGCCGCCCCGAGCGAAACTGCGGCTAGTTACTAACTGAATTTTTTGCTTGGCGTTAAGCATTGATAGCCGTATAATGTGGAGCATGAACAAGCTCTCACTCGCTAAGCGCGTCCAAATCCTCTCCATGCTGTGCGAGGGATCGTCTATGCGGTCGATTTCCCGCGTAGTGGACGTGAGTATCAACACGGTGTCGGGCTTGCTGGTAGATGCCGGGAAAGCCTGCGCCAACCACCATGATAAGACGGTGCGGAATGTCCGCAGCAAGCGTATCCAGGCAGACGAAATCTGGTCGTTCTGCTATGCGAAGCAGAAGAATGTCGCCACCGCGAAAGCCGCGCCGGAAGAGACTGGTGACGTATGGACTTGGACGGCATTGGATGCCGATACCAAGCTGATCGTTTCGGTATTATGTAGCAGTCACACCTCACGGGAATAGGAGCTTAGGCGGGTTTTCACACCCACTTACTCTCATTATGGTCGGGCGGCATTGGGAGCCGACATGCCAGACCTGTTCGCCAAACTTGCACAGGAATGGCCTGTGATCACGGGCGCTCCAATCATAGCCTGCAGCGCGCTTGTAGCTATTACCTTGTTTGTTTGGGCGATTGTTCAGTGGTCCTTCAAGGCGAGAATGGACTCACGAGATGCCGAGATTGCTTTGATCCAGAGGCAACGGGATGACTACAAGGATAAGCTGAACGGAGCGTCGCCAGACGAAGCCAAGGCGCGAATGGATGCACTTGAGGCGCGGCTTCTCCTTGTTGAACCGCGTCGCCTAATGGCGGAACAGCGATCCGCCTTGACCTCCCGACTCTTATTGCCGATAGGCATGCGGTGTAATGTAGCAGTGCTTTGTGATGCCGCCTGTTCCGATTGTAGCACCTTCGCTTCCGATATTGCTCTTGCGATTCGGAAAGCAGAGGGATGGAGCGCGGTTGAGCCAATGGTGATGGGGCCAGGAGTGAAGTCGCCTCTTGGCTTATTGCTGATTATAACCGAGCAATCTAAGATTCTTATCGGGGTAGAAACACTACGACGCGCATTGCAGGAAGCGAATATCCACTTTGATACTCATATAGGACGATTGACTTCGCCGAACGTAGTGGCGGAATTGCTGGTAACATCGCGCATTCAACAATGACGCACGAAACATGAGATCAATGCAGATATAGAGCGGCGCAATTTATGCGAAACAACACAGCAAGCGCCGCCCTATGCGTTTAGAATGCAGTTTGCTGGGGGGGTTCCGCCGACTGATTCAAACCCCATGAACAGGTCTGGCTGAATAGAAGCTAAGCGCATAGCCGCCACAGTGGGCAGGCTCAACGGAAACCACAATTCCGCCGCTGCCCGCGTCCCAAATGTTTGCCGGGCCTCCGCAACGAGCCGCACCTTCAACGCCTCTGGTTGAACACATATACTGACTGGTGTGCTAAGCTGAAAATGGCCCACGGAACGAATGGACGGCAGAACCTCCGCCGTGACCCACTTGCGGAACTTGGCGGCATTCGGCTTCCGGCTTTTGAAGATCAGGGCGTAAAGCCCGGACTCAGATACGACCACAACCTCTCGCGTTCCAGCGTTTGTATCAGTAGTGCTGATACCACGCTCGTCTTCGTCTAAGCAGCGGACGGTTTCGGCTGGATTTGACAAGCCCAGCGCGCGGCAGACATCAACAGCCACAAACCAGGGCGCTCCTTCGCGTTTAATTACCCTTACTGTGATCTCGCCTTCAAACAGGAACGGTGTTATCTTCCTATCAGTCATGTCGCTCTCCAAGCGGCGTGGTGCGCCCGCACGAATGTGCAGGCGTAGAGTGCGGCGGCGGGGCTTATGCTCGCGAGGCGGTCCCCGCCGCCGACTAACCAGCAGATTGCCGGTTTTCCTGGGCCTTGACGGTCTCAAGACCCTTTTTCACCAGAAAGCGGACGGCGGATGTGCGGCTTGGCATTCCAGCCGGTATGCCCCATCCATCAATCGCGTCAGCCTCATCTTTCGGCATAAGCACGACCACGCGCAGAGCATTGCCAGCATCGCTTTTCCGATAACCCGTGGTTGCCCTCATCGTCATGGCTGACACCTTTCATGCACCATGATGTGCAAACACCGTTGCACATCTTTTGACACTGCCGCAAGCTGACTCACATCCTGGATTGTCACTCAGGGAAATGCAAGTGAGGTCACGCTGTGGCAGACAATGATGCAACCGAGCGGAAAGATGGGACCGAACGGCGGGTCTATATGCTGCCTGCCGGCCTCTTGGAACGTTTACGGGCCTACCAAGTCAGCCAAGGCATCACGTCTGAGGCAGAGGCCGCGCGCCGATTACTTGATACCGCATTGCAAATGCGTGACACGGTAGCTGACATTCTAAATACATTAGAGACAAGGTTCGCCGAGGAAAAAGACCTTAGGGTATTGGCAAGTGAAGTCCTTGCTAAGCACTTCCTAGTGTCTGAGGTATCATTTAAGGAAAGCGATGTATCCTTCAAACTAAGGAATGGAGAACGGGGCCAAATAACTGCCTCTGGTTCGCTATATTCTAGCTCTGCGGACGCCATGGATGATGATTGGTCACTGTACAGACGCAAATCAGGGCAGCTTTCAGCGACACAGAAATCGCTTGCTGGGCCATCGTGGGAGCCGGGCAAGGGCGGCGATTTAGATGACGAGATTCCATTCTAGGTCGGTAAAGCCTGTTCGGGCGGGATCACTTGAATGCCAAGCGGAACATCGCCTCTGAATACCAGAAAGACCCCAGCCATCTCCAAAGACAGGCGTATCGCATCAAGGTTGTTCTTGATCGGCACGCGCCGGCCCTTCTCGAAATCCCGGACGGTACTCAGCGCGACGTGAGCGCGCTTCGCCAAATCCTCTTGACTCCAGTCTAACCAGGCGCGGGCCGCTCGGCTCTGTTCGGGTGCAAGCATAGGCATGAAATAGGAGAAATCTGCGCCTACGTCAACGTTTTTCGTTGACGCCAACGCAGTCAGTGTTTATACACTAGGTCAACGATAACCGTTGGATACCTCAGATGGCTCAGCACTTCCTCCTTACCGCCGCCGCCCGGACCTTGAGCCTCAAAAGCATCTTCCGCATGAGCGACGACCAAGCGCACGACACATTCACGGCCATTCGCTTTGCCGACAACGGCGGCGCTGCCTTTTGCCCGCGCTGCCAATGCACGGCGGTTTACGCCTACACGGCCCGGCGCATCTGGAAGTGCAAGGCGTGCGAGCACCAGTTCTCGGTTACCAGCGGGACCATCTTCGCCAACCGCAAGCTTTCCATCCGCGACTACCTTGCCGCGACGGCGATCTTCGTGAACGCGGTCAAGG
>JAABUY010002135.1_pt1 | contig 24284 bp, 27 predicted proteins | sample 5560271 | NCBI WGS metagenome assembly JAABUY01 (sample SAMN10711886, study PRJNA513374) | rock metagenome | isolation source: Antarctica rocks | place: Antarctica: Victoria Land, University Valley | reverse complement strand
CTGCCAGCTTGGCGGCGCCGCTACGGCGGGCGACCTGGCGCTGGGTGTAGCGCGCGACCATCTGCGGCGACTTCCAGCCGCCGGCCTGCATGATCGCCGGCATCTCGATGCGGTCGCTGGCCGCCATATCCTGCGCCGCGCCCACGCGGGTGCTATGGCCGGAGATGCGCGCCACCTGCTCCGCGGAAAGGCCGGCGCCTTTCGCCATCGCCTTGAACAGCCGCGCCACGTCGCCCGGGTCCAGGGCGTCGCCGACCCGGCCGCCCTTGCGGACCGTTCGGAACAGCGGGCCTTCGCTGATCCCGGCCGTCCCGGCCCAGTCGAGCAGCAGCTTCATGGTATCCGGCGCCAGGAACCGGACCATGCCAGCGCCTTCCTGGTCGGTCTTGCCGCGGCGGACCAGCAGGGTGCCGTCGCCGTGCGGCCCTGCCTGCAGGTCTTGGCAAAGCAGCGCCACCAGCTCCGACCGGCGGCACAGGGTGTCGTAGGCGACGGCGAGCAGGGCGCGGTTGCGGAGGTCGCGCAACCTGCCGCCCCCGGCGTGGAGCGCCCGGTCCACCAGGCGCCGGGTCAGGCCGTCCGCCTGCTGCTGGGCGGCGCCGTCCCCCTTCATCATGCGCCGCAGCGCCAGCTTGACCGCGTTGCTGTCGAAGGGCACCGGCAGCTCTGCCGCCCGGTGCAGGTGCGCGATGCTGCTGACGTAGCGGCGGATGGTCGCGGGCCGCCTCTTGGCCGCGCGCACGGCGTCTATGAAATCGGCGACGGTCCGTGACGCCGCGGGCAGCGCCGGCACCCCGGAGGCCTGGCACCATGCGGTGAAGACGGCGGTGTCGGCCCGCAGCGCGCGGATGGTGTTGGGCGCGAAGGCGCCTTGGGCCTCGGCGGCGTAGCGGGTCAGGTTGGCTTGAACCAGCGCCGTAGGAGCGCCTGTCGCCGTGATCTCGTTCGCCATGCGCCCTCCCCGGCCTGGAGATCCTGTTTGTGCCTGATAATGCAGAGCGTTTTTTGCTTAGCGGCGCGATGCACGGACGTTGCGATCAGGGCGCTGCGGCTGGGCCGCGCCGGTGAGCAAAAAACGGATTGGACTAAATTGCGCCCCGGAGCCCGCTATGGGGATTGTATCGCGTAGCCCTTCGATCGGAACCACTGCGAGCTGGTTCGACGGCCTCGTGCAGGTGCGGGACTTGATGACATGAGGCGGTGCTCGGATGCGTTCGCACCCGATTGAGTGGGCGCGTGGCGCGGTGTTCGAGGCCAGCGAACCTGGCAGCGGCAGCGAACGCCGTGCGCGGCCCAAGCGGCTCGCCGCCATGGCCGGCGTTGCCTTGCAGGACAGAGCAGATGGGTGGCGACCGAGGCGGGGTCATGAGCTGTCGCACCACATGGGCGGGCGTGGCGGCGGGCAGGGCCGCAGCGTGCCGTGCGGCAGCATTCGGCCGCCGCACCCGGGGCAGACCTCGATGTCGTGTCCGGTGAGGTTGCGGAGGCGATCCTGCCAACGGCGCGATGGCGGCGGATCCGGAGGCGGAGGTGCGGCCAGCAGATCGCGGCACAGCGCCAGCTTCGCGGTACGATGGCGGTTGGCGAGGAAGCCGACATGGCGGATGCGGTGGAAGCCGTCGGGCACGGTGTGCTGCAGGAAGCGGCGGATGAACTCGTCGGCCGCGAGCGTCATGACCTTGGTGTTGCCGTCCTGCCGATAGTCTTTCCAGGTGAAGCTGACCTGGCCGTTGTCGAGCCCGACCAGGCGGCTGTTGGCGATGGCGACGCGGTGCGTGTAGCGGCCGAGATAGCCGAGCACCTGCCCGGGCCCGGCGAACGAAGGCTTGGCGAAGACGACCCAGTCGATCCGGGCGGCCGCATCGAGCCGAGCGGCGAAGACGGCGGGGTCGGCTAAGCCGGCGAGCGCGCCGGAACAGCGCAGTCCGTCACCGGCGAAGGCGGCGCGCAGCTGATCCAGGAACAGGGTGCGGAACTGGCGGGACAGCACGCGCACGGGCAGGAAGAAGCCCGGCTTGCAGGCGATCCAGCGCACGCCGTCAGGCGCGATCCCGCCGCCAGGGACGATGCAGTGCAGATGCGGATGGTGGTGCAGCGCCTGTCCCCAGGTGTGCAGCACCGCGACCGCGCCGATTTCGGCGCCGAGGTAGCGAGGGTCGGCGGCGACACGGCGCAGCGCCTCCGCCGCCGCGCGGAACAGGATGGCGTAGACCACGGCCTTGTTGTGGAACGCGATCTCGGCGACGGACGCGGGCAGGGTGAACACGACGTGGAAGTAGGGCACCGGCAGCAGCTCGGCCTGGCGCGCGTCGAGCCAGTCGGCGCGCGCCAGAGCTTGGCACTTCGGGCAATGCCGATCACGGCAGCTGTTGTACGCGCAACGAACCAGTCCGCAATCCGCGCAGTGCTCGACATGGCCCCCCAGCACCGGCGTGCGGCACGCCTCGATCGCTGCCATCACGCGGCGCTCAGTGCCGCCGAGATGGTCCGCGTGGGCGTGCCGATATGCCGGGCCGTGGCGGCGGAAGATGTCCGCCACCTCCAGCGCGGGACGCATCGGGTTGGCTCAGGCCGGCGCCGGGACGGCGATGGCGCGCGAGGCCGGCTGCAGGAACTCCAACGGGCTGGCGGTGGCGCACACCTTGCTGGTGGCAAGGCGCAGGTAGCGCGCCGTGGTGCTCAGGCTGCGATGCCCGAGCAGCAACTGGATGGTGCGCAGGTCAGCGCCGGCCTCCAGCAGGTGAACGGCAAACGCGTGACGCAAGGAGTGCGGCGTGACCGGCTTGCTGATCGCGGCCCGGTCGCGCGTTTGTCTGCAGGCATCCTCCACGGCAGCCGTCGAGATCGGCTGTCCCAACAGGTCGCCAGGAAACAGCCAGTCCTTGGGCCGTGCCTTGCGCCAGTAGTCCCGGAGGATGTCCAGGAGCCTGGGCGACAGCATGACGTAGCGGTCCTTCTGCCCTTTGCCCGCCGCCACGCGGATCACCATGCGTTGGCTGTCGATGGCATCCGGCGTCAAGCGGACGGCCTCGGACACCCGCAATCCAGCCGCATAGCAAACGGTCAGAATAACCCGGTGCTTCAGGCTGCCAACCGCATCGAGAAACCGGCTGACCTCTTCGGGGCTCATGACAACCGGGAGCGTCTGCGGCTTGCGGCAGGACGGGATGACGTCGTCGAGGTTCCAATCTCGCCGGAGGGTAACCTTGTAGAGGAAGCGGATGGCCGCGACCGCGACCAGGATCGAGCTGGCCGAAAGGCGTCTGTCCTTGGTGAGATGGAGCTGATAGGCCCGGATATCGTCCGGCCCGAGCAGTTCCGGCGACTTGCCGAAATGGCGGGCGAACTGGGAAACCTGCTGCAGATACGATCGCTGGGTGTGCGGCGCGAGATTGCGGACCTGCATGTCGTCGGACATGCGTTGGCGGAGTGGGGTCATGGACGGCTCCTCTGCAAGACGAAGCGCGCGACAGGCCGCCGCTCCATCGTCGCGCAATCGAGGCCGTCAGAAGATGGGCAAGTGAACAGATGCCGGGCGAAACCGAGCGCGCTCGATCCGCCTATGCCATTCCAACCAAACGGTCAGACCGGTCCGTTTAGTCCAATAGCCATTATCAAGCATAAATTCAGAAACCGGAGTGGGGCAGAGAGCGTCCCAAAATTACTGTCGCGCATTCGAGATCACAAGAATGCTGCTTCCAGCGTAGGGCTTACCGGGGCAAAGTGCCTTCAATGGCAATAATACCAAATCCCAGAGATCGTGACCTTTGAGGGTTTTCATGCCGCTGCTTGTCTGATTGAACGCGGTGAATCCAGGAGGTTTGCCGTGCCTGTTCCACTTCGCCCCGATCTCGACGCGCCGCAGTTGCGGGCAGTTGCCAAGAAGACGAAGGATGGGCCGCAAGCCCGGCGTCTTCTGGCCTTGGCTGCCATCTATGACGGGGCAACCCGCGCGGAGGCTGCCACGATCGGCGGCGTGACGTTGCAGATCGTTCGGGACTGGGTGCTGAAGTTGAATGCCTGTGGCCCCGAAAGCCTCATCGACCGCAAGGCGCCGGGCCAGCCGTCCAGGCTCACGGATGCGCACCGGGCGGCGATCGCAGCGGTGATCGAGAGCGGGCCGGTGCCTGCGGTGCATGGCGTCGTGCGCTGGCGGCTGGTCGACCTGTGCCAGTGGCTGTGGGAGGAGCACCAAGTCACGGTTTCCAAGCAGACGTTGAGCCGTGAGCTGCGCGCCATGAACTACCGCAAGCTGTCCGCGCGTCCGCGCCACCATGCACAAGCAGACGATGCGGTTGAGGTTTTTAAAAAAGCTTCCCCGCCCGCCTGGACGCGATTGCGTGCGAAAAAGCCATCGATCCCGCCGGGCTCGAAGTCTGGTTCGGCGACGAGGCCCGCATCGGCCAGAAGAACAAGCTGACCCGACGCTGGGCGAAGCGCGGCACCCGGCCCTCGGCACCGCAGGACCAGCGCACGGCGTCGACCTACATCTTCGGCGCCATCTGCCCCAAGCAGGGCAAGGGAGCGGCCCTGGTCATGCCTTGGTGCAACACCGACGCCATGGCTCAGCACCTGGCGGCCATCTCGGACAAGGTCGCGCCTGGCTGCCACGCCGCATTGCTGCTCGACCGAGCCGGGTGGCACATGTCGGCCCATCTGGTCGTGCCGGAGAACATCACCATCGTTCCGCTGCCACCAAAATGTCCTGAGCTGAACCCGCAGGAGAACGTGTGGCAATTCATGCGTGACAACTGGCTGTCGAACCGGGTGTTCACCTCCTACGACAACCTGGTCGACCACTGCTGCGCTGCCTGGAACAGGCTCGTTGACCAGCCCTGGACTATCATGTCCATCGGGCTGCGCAGCTGGGCACATAGGTCCTGATCAGAGGGATTTGGTATAAGACAGCGTTTGATACGTCAAGGGCTCCCCGAAACAGGAACCAAGGCAGGGAGCAACGAGGCTAAAACGGGCAGATCCGCGGCTTAAAGCCGCATAGGCCGGAACAGTGGTGCAAACCGGTTCGGCTTGATGCCGAAGATAGCGGGACAGATCGGATTTTGCATTTGCAAAGGACAGTGCTAGTGAAAACGGCAAAAATTGCCGGATTCAGCAAAAGAGGTTGCAGTGCCTAAAACTGAGCGAGATGCCTTCACCCTGCGGCTCAAGCCGGAACTCTTCAGCTTTGTCAGGCAAGCTGCGGAGGAAGAGAACCGATCCGTGCCGAACTTCGTGGAAACAGTGCTGCTCGGTGAGAAGCGCCAGCGTGAAGCCCAGAACCGATCGTCAGCTGATGCCAAATGACCGAGGGAGGCTGCCCGCGCCAGAACGTCACATGGCCCCAACCAGAGCACTTCGCTCATGGCCACCGTCACCGCAGATGAGATGCAATCCTGTGTCGGATCAGCGATTTGACGCTTCACGAGAACTTTCGAACTCGCCCAGGCATTTCCCTAACTTTACACAGCAGCAGAACTCCCACGTCATTGCTACCGTCAGCGTGTTCGCGCGGCCCGTGCGGACAGGATCTCCAGCAACGCGTCTGCCGCCCGGGTGCGGTAGCGCTCGGCATGGCGCAGCACGAGGAAGTCGCGTTCCGGAAGGTTGAGCTGCACGTGATGCAGCAACCCGGCTTCCAAGCTCGGCGACGCCACGGACGCGGAGATGGCGGTTGCCCCCATCCCGGCCTCGACCGCCGAGCGCACCGCCTCGTTTGAGGGCAGTTCGAGCATGACCCGCAACATGGCAAGAGGCACGCCGAAGCGCTCCAGCGCCGCCTCGAACACCGAGCGCGTTCCGGACCCGGGTTCGCGGAGCACCCAATCGCTCTCGATCAGCCGTTCCGGTTCGAGCCGGTCGATCGGCGCCCATGGGTGGTCGGGGCCGACGACCACGATCAACTGGTCGCGGGCGACCTGATCAACGGTCAAGGCAGGGTTGTCGATCACTCCTTCCACGAAGCCAAGCTCGGCCGCACCGTCACGGACGGCGGCAGCGACCTGCGCCGTGTTGCCAATGGTCAAGCGTATGTCGATGCCGGGATGGGCACGGCGAAACGCCACCAGGTATCGCGGCAGCCAGTAGCTGGCGATCGTCTGGCTGGCCTGCACCGACAACGTCCCGCGCTTCAAGCCGCCCAGCTCCGAGAGCACCAGCTCCGCCGCCTCGGCCCGGGCCAGCACGGCGCGGGCCTCTCCGAGGAACAGGACGCCCGCCTCGGTGAGCACGATGCCACGGCCAACGCGATGGAACAGCTTTGCGCCATGCCGCGCTTCCAGGGCCGCGATCGCCGCGCTGGCCGCCGACTGCGCCAGGTTGAGCGCCTCGGCCGCCCGGGTCACGTGCTGGCGTTCGGCCACGGCCACGAAGACGCGGAGCTGTTCGAGTGTCATGCAGCGTCATAGCCGCGGCAGCGGGGCAACGGCTACACAGCCATCGGCAAACGACTGCCTTCTCGGATCCATTCGAGCACTGCGAGCCACGCCCCGGCGAGCCCGCCTGGCGACCCAGGCTTCCAGGTCGTCATTCTCCCATTGAGGCCAGCGCGGGTGCCGTGCCCCTATCGATGAAGACACCGCCGCGACCGCATCATTCCGCCGCGACAGGAAAGTGCTCGGGGGCATGGTCAGCCCATCCGGCGGACGACGGTGTAGATCAGGAAAGCGAACAGCGTGCCCCCAACGCGAGCAGGAGCATGACGAGGGTCACGTCCATCCGCGTCCCACGGCCCGGCCGGACATGGGCCGCATCGATGTCCTTGGCGACCTGGCGGAACCGCATGGTGGCGACGACCATCATGGCGCCGCCGAGCAGGATGAGAAGCAGCCCGGCGACGTCGCCCACCGCCTGGTTCAAGGCGGTGGGCCGCTTGCCGGACAAGGATTGGGCGGCGACTTCCAGGAACAAGTCGAACTTCTCGACCAGGAAGCCGAACGCCATGACGGCGATCGCGGTCCGCACCCACGCCAGGTAGGTCCGCTCGTTGGCGGCATGGTCGGTGTAGCGGCTGATCACCGCAACAGCGCCAGGATGGGCGCGATCACGCGACGCTTCATCTGCTCAGTCAGCCGACACGTGCACCCGATGCCAGGCGGCGCTGAGGTAGCCTTTGAAGTTCCAGGTATCGTCCGGCAACGCCGGCTGGGTTTGGCCTGCGGAGTCCCAGGCCCGCACCGCCAACTCGTGCTCGCCTTTCGGCAGGTCCAGCGTCGCGGTCCAGAAGGTCCAGCTCCAGGGTGCGTTCGCGTCGTGCTCCAGCTCGGCCTGCTGCCAAGTGTGGCCCCCGTCGATGGAGACGTCCACCCGCATGACGTCGCGGGCGGTGGCAACGGCGTAGCCGCGCAGCATCGTGCGGCCGGCCTTCAACGTCGCATGGCAGGCCGGCTCGCAGATCGCGGAGTTGAGCGGCATGTCGTAGAACGTGATGCCCTTCTCCCAGTCCACCGTCGCCTCCGTCGCGTCGGGCGGCACCAGCTTGTAGTCCCGCTGCTGCATGTGGTTGTCGGACGGCTCGTGCTGCACGGTGACGGCGGTCAGCCATTTCGGGCTGCGCACGCCCGCGAAGCCAGGCACCACCACACGGAGAGGAAAGCCGTGCTCCGGCGCGAGCGGCTCGCCGTTCATGGCGAAGGCCAGCAGCACCTCCGGCGACATCGCCTTGGCCATCGGGATGGAAGCGCCATAGGTGAACCGCCCCTCCTTCGGCATCTCCACCTCGTCGCAGGCGTCGAACGCGACATGCAGTGCCGCGTCCGTTTCCGCGCCGGCCGCCCGCAGCACATCGGCGAGGGCAACGCCGGTCCATGCGGCGTTGCCGATGGCACCCGGCGCCCAAGGGTCGCCCGAGGTCGGCCGCACCGGCTGCATGTCGGCCCGGCGGTTGCCGGCACACTGCATCACCGCCGTGACGCTGCGCTCAGGAAAGCGCTGCCGCAGCTCCGCCATCGAGAGATCCAATGGCGTCCCGATCCGGCCGCCGACGCGCAGCCGGTGCGTGGCCGCATCCAGATACGGGATGGTGCCGTGGCTGCGGACGTAGAAGTCCGGCTGCGCGGTCGTCATGCGCGCCCGCAGCCGGGCGAGCGGCGGTTCGGCGTTGTACGGCGTCTCGGAATGGACGATCAGGTCTGGCTTGGAGCGGAAAGGATTGAACATGGCTACGTTCCTTTGTCGTCGAGTTGGCCAACGCCGCCCGGGCCGGCGGGGATCGGTCTTCCAGCCCCTATTTCGGCCCGGCAGCGCCCACCGCGTCGTGGACGCGCCGTGCCACCGTCATGAGCATGGCGTCCGAAGTGCGCCCGGTGACCGCAAGCGCCAGCCGCCGCTCGGCCCAGTAAACGGTTCGCACGCCGCCCTGCCGCGTGAGGCGGAACTCCTCGCCATCGATGCCCATCGGCTGCACATAGACGGTGAGCCGCGTGCCGTGGTCGTCGTCGTACATCAGTTGGGCGGCCGGCACCCCGGCGGTCGGCAGCAGGCGTCCGCCCATCAAACGGAAGCCCTCGGGCGAGAGGTCCGGCGGCGTCACGGGCCGGTCCAACCGGCTGGACAGCCACTGCGCCAGGTTCGGCCCGTCCTCGGCGCGCACTTCCACGGGATGGCGCACCTCGACCGTGAAGGTGTGGAACGCCGCGACGGCGTTGGCGGTCGCGGCCCCGAGCGGCTCCGGACGGGACCGGAACTCCGCATACCGTTCGCCGGCAGCGCCAGCCGCGACCAGGAGCAGCGCCGCCGCGACCCGGCCGAGTGCGGCAGCCAGCCTGCGCCGTCGCCGGCCCAGGACGGCGGCAATGCGCAGGCGGGACGGGATCGGCTCCTCGAGCTTGGCCGTGAGCGCCCCGGCGAGCTGCGCCTCCAGCCCGGCGTATTGCCGCAGACGTTGCGCCACCTCGGGGTGTGCGGCCAGGTAAGCCTCGACCATGGCGGCCCGCCCGGGTGGCAGGCGTCGGTCCTGCCAGGCCTGCAGGTCGTCCTCGCCAATCGGGATGGGGTCGATCACTTCACCCTCCGCAGCGCCGGGCGCTCGCCCTCCATCTGGCGGCGGAACTGCTCCCGCGCCCGGCTCAGCCGGGACATCACGGTGCCGACGGGGATGCCGAGGATGCGGGCGACGCTGCCGTAGGGCAGCCCTTCGATGGCGACGAGCAGCAGCACGGCCCGATGGTCCTCCGACAGGACAGCGAACTGGCTGAGGATATCACGGCCGAGCAGGACGCCTTCCTGCTCGGCCGGCGTGCTGGCGGCCTCGATGCTGTCCTCAAGCGGCTCGTGCAGCGGCCGGCGTCGGAGGCTGCGCTGCCCGCTGATGAAAAGGTTGTGCAAGATGGTGAACAGCCAGGCGCGCAGGTCCGGGTCGGCGGCGCGCAGATACCAGCGGCTGATCGCGCGCTCCAGGCAGTCCTGCACCAGGTCGTCTGCCTTCGCGTGGTCGCGCGTCAGCGCGAAGGCGTAGCGCCGCAGTGCCGGGATCTGCGGCTCGATCAGGGTGGCGGCGCCGCGCACGGCTGGCCCGAGGACCTGGTCCTGTCACCCGGGCGGCTGTCCCGTCACTGCTGCACCTGCGCCGCCGCACCCGGCGCAGCGGCCATCCCCGGTGCGATCACCAGGTAACGCCGGCCTGCGCCGGCGTCAGCCTGCACCACCTGGCGGATCGGCCCGATCGCGTTGACGATCGCTGCGCCGGCCGGATTGGTCATGAAGCCCGCGAGCGGCTGCAGCGTGCCACCACCGCCCGGCTCGGCAGAGAAGACGAGCACATAGGGCTGCTTCGGCGCCAGCCCGGTCGCTGCCGCCTGGAGCACCTGCACCAGGCCCTGGTCAAACAGCGTGACCTGCGTCGCCGCCGGGCCGCCCGGCTTGCCGAGCGAAAACCGGGCCGTGTTCGCGGCGATCCCGAGCGGCTGCAGGTTCTCCGTCCCGGCACCCTCCGGAACCGCGCCCGGCACGTAGGCGACACCCTGCGGCCCCTGCCCGAGCGGGATGGTGGCGATCAGCTTGTTCTGCGCCGTGTCGATCACCGCGGCGCCGTCCCCGTTCTCCAGCCCGACGTAGACCCGGCTGCCATCGCCGGACGGCCACAACCCGTGCGGCAGCGCGCCCACGTCGATCGCGGCGACCTGCTGAAAGCTGTCGGTGCGGAACACCTTGACCTGGTTCAGGCCGCCGACGGTGACGTAGGCGAACTGGCCCTGGGCGTTGCGCACGATGTTCACGTGGTTGGTGATCGGACCGGTGTCGATCACCTTCAGCACCTCGAACGGCGCGGCGGCGTTGAACACCATGGTGCGGCCCACGTCCTTCAGCGTCAGCCAGACCTGCTTGCCGTCCGGCGTCGCGGCGATGTCCGGGCAGAACGGGCTTTCCTGCTTCACGTGCCCGACGATGCCGTGGTCCGCGGTGGAAACCACCACCGTCTCCGGCGAGAACGAGGAGCAGACGTAGCCAAGCTTGCCGTCCGGCGAGAAGATCGTCATGCCGGGGCCGTTCGGCACGGCGATGCGGGCCTTCTCCTTGAAGGTCGTGCCATCCAGCACGGCGATGTAGTCCTCCCCGCGCACGGCGACCCACACCTCGCGCCCGTCCGGCGTGAAGAACGCCTCGTGCGGGGAGCGGCCGACATAGCTCACGTGCTTGACCGTGTTCGTGGCGGTGTCGATGAAGCTGACGGAGTTGGACCCGACGGAGATGACCGCCAGCGTGCGCCGGTCGGGCGAGAAGCCCATGCCGTGCACGAGAAGCTGGCCCTTGTAGAGCGGACTGAGGTTGCCAGGCGTGGGATCGCCCAGCCGTATGACCCCGAGCAGCTTGTTGTCCGCCGGGTCGACCACCGAGACCGTGTTGGAGAACTGGTCGGAGGTGTAGAACCGGTCCTGATGGCTGACCGCGAGGTCGGGCGCGCTGGCGGCGAAGGGCGCCTGCCCCGCCAGGGCGGGCAGGGCAGTGCCGAGCAGCAAAACGGCGGCGAGACGTCCGATCATCTATTGCATTCCGTTCATGGTGGGATGGCTGTGGCCTGCGGTCGTGGCTGACGGCAGCGCGGCGAGCGCCTGCCGCATGACCGCGATCTCCTGCTGCTGCTCGACGATGATGCCCTGGGCCAGTCGGCGCAGCACCGGGTCGTGGCCGAAGCGCAGTTCTGCCTCCGCCATGTCGATGGCGCCCTGGTGGTGCGGGACCATCATCGCAGCGAAGTCGCGGTCCGCGTCGCCGCTTGGGGGCTGCATCATGTCGTGATCCATCCGGGCCATGGCAGCGTCCACGGCGGCAGGGAAGCCATCCGGCTCGGCAGGCGCCGCGGCGAGCAGAAGCAGGCAGGCTGCCATGGCGAGGTGCCTTGCCGTGGCGTGTATGGGGGCGTGTATGGGGGCGTGTATGGGCAATACTCCTGGCCAGCTGCCGGCAGGGGCGCCGGCTGCTTTTCACGAACGCTACGCCGGTCCATTTATTCCCCGACGCAGATCGCACTCATGGCGACGGGCTGCAGGCAGCCGTTCGCCCGACCGGTCATTCCTGCCCGTAAAAGGCCCAAGGACATGTGCACACATACGGCCGTTTCATCGAAACACAGCCAGATGCCAGGAGTGCCTGAAAGTGGTTTTGCATCCGACCGAGGTGCGGTCGCGGTGCCATGTTGAACCGAGGGGACCGGGCAGGCTTTCGCGGAGCGCCGCGTGGTGTCCTGCTGATTGTTGCAGCTGCCGTGGCAGCCGGCACTGTGGCCATCGTGCTGAACATCCTCGTGCTCGATGCGTTTGACGCCGTCGGCATCATCACCGCCCGGGGTGGCTTGCAAAAGCTGGTGCGGGCCTGGCTGTCGCCGCCGCTCACAGCATCGGGTCTGTCTCACGTTTGGTCATCTTCGGGCCTGCCGGAGCCAGACACGCCGGTCTTCAAGGCAGGCTTCAAGGTCACGGTCGGCTTGTTGATGGCGCTGGCCTATGCCCTGCTGTTCGAGCCCATGCTTCGAGGCGGCTTCTTGCGGAAGGGCCTCGTAGCAGCTGTCCCGTTTTGGCTGTTGAACGCCTGCGTCGTCCTGCCGCTCCTGGGAGAAGGCATTGCCGGTGTGCGCACGCTGACCGCTGGCGGCCTCCTGTCCTATGCCTTGGCGCACACCCTGTTCTTCGTCGTGCTCGCGTGGGCATACGACACACTCAAAGGTCGGCTCTCCAACAGGCGCCCGCTTGTTCGGTCTTGACGCGTCTGCCTCGTCCTTGTTCTCAGCAGACAGCGGTGGCGACGCTGCAGCCGCCGGCGTTACGCGAGCCCCAGGACGCGGATCAGCCCAAGGCTGATGGCGGCCAATGCGGCCAGCGAGGCCGTGACCGCCAGCACGACCCGCGCGCCGGCCCGGGCCACCACGCGGACATCGACGCCGAGGCCGAGCGCTGCCATGGACAGCACGGTCAGCACATTGGCCACGACCGCGATCGGCCCCAGCGCCGCTTCTGGGATCAGGCCGGCCGAGCGGATGCCGGCCAGGAGCAGAAAGCCCAAGATGAACCAAGGCACCAGATGGCGGATGGCGATGCGGCCGGGTTTGGGCCGCTCGCCGGCCGTGACGCGGGGCGCCGGCTCGTCTGTCTCCTCGCGCAGGCGGCTCGCGAACAGCGACAGCAGGAGCACGACCGGGCCGAGCATCAGTACGCGGACCAGCTTGACCAAGGTGCCGATGTGCACCGCGAGCACGCCGACCGGGGCAGTGGCGGCGAGCACCTGCGGCACGGCATAGACCGTCAGCCCGGCCAGCACGCCGTACTGCATCCCGGACAAATGGATCAGCGGCACCGCAAGCGGCAGGGCCAGCACCACGGCGACGCCCAGCACCGCGGTGAACGCGATGGAGGAGGCGATGTCCTCGCCATCCGCGCCGATCACCGGCGCCACCGCGGCGATGGCGGAGTTGCCGCAGATGGAATTGCCGCAGGCGACCAGGATCGCCATGCGCCGCGGCAGCCGCAGCGCGCGGCCAATGCCGTAGCTGGAGCCGATGGCCACGGCCACGACCCCGGCGATGCCGGCCAGCAGTCCCGGACCGACCGCGACGAGGGTCTGCACGCTGATCGAGGCGCCGAGCAGCACGACGGCGACCTCCAGCAGCGTCTTGGCGCCGAAGGTCACGCCGCGCTCCCAACGGGCGCCCGGCGCCCACGCCGTGCGGACGGCGGTGCCGATCAGGATCGCCAGCACCAGCGCCTCCAGCCAAGCGCGGCCGAATAGGCGGTCCTCGGCGACCTGCAACAGGGTCGCGGCCACGGTGACCGCGCCGCAGAGCAGCAGGCCGGGCACCAGGCTCCGGACGGCACCGAGCTTGCTGCGCTGCTTGGACAGGAATGGAAGAGGGAGGGCGAGACTGTCTGACATGGCGGGGTGGGGGTCCTTGCGGCTTTCCCAAATCTGATCCACCACCACCGATCCTACCAACACTGTCTCAAGCTCATTCCGATCGTAAATGCTGATCGATCACCGCGCGCCCTTGATGCTGTCGAGATAGGCCACGATCGTCTTGGCGTCATCGTCGCTCACCGGCGCCTTGTAGACGGCGACCATCTTGTGCACCTCCGTCTCCCAGGTCGCATGGCTCAGGGCCGGCTGGTTCAGCACCATGCCGACCGAGTGGCAGGCGGCGCAATTGGCCTGGGCAACCTCGACGCCAGGACCAGGCGGGAACTCGCGGTCGCTGTCGGGCAGATCGACGGAGAGGGAGGTCAGGGTGGTGCCGCCACCCGTGACCGAGGTGCTTGCGGTGGCCGGCGCCGCAGGTGTGGCGGACGGTATCGGTGCAGCAGTTGCCGCTGCGACGGTCGGCTTCACGGCCGCAGGTGGCAGGGATGTCTTAGGCGCAGGTGAGGCAGGCGCTGCGGCTGCAACGGCTTTGAGGCCCGACGTTGTCGCGGACGGTGACGCCGCCCCGCTCGGGTGACCAAAGCCGAACAGCGCGAGGCCCCCGACGAAAACGACGCCGCAGGCAACAGTGGTGATATTCATGGCGATGCAAACCTCGAAGCTATGGGGATCAGGCCGCCACGAGGCGGGTGGTCTCGATCACGTTGCGCATGAAGCCGCTCGGGTTCCAGTTCGGCGTCATTGGCTGCATCAGCCCGTCCGTGTTGGTGGCGCGCAGCATCAGCGCGGCGTCGCCCAGCGGCAGGTCGAGCGTCGTCTGCCAGGCCCGGAAGCTGTAGCGGCCCTCATCGGCGCCGAGCGTCGTGGGCGTCCAGCTCGTGCCGCCATCGGTCGAGACCTCGACCTTGCGCACGCCCACGGCGCCGCCCAGGGCGATGCCGCGCACCAGCGTGCTGGGTCCGGCCTTGATCCGGGCGCCATCCGCCAGGTTCGTGACAAACGAGCGTGGCACCATGCGGTTGATCGGCACCATCTTCACCCCAGCCTGGCCGGGCTTCATGTCGGCGTCCGGCGTATCGGGTATGGTGTACGCGACCTTGGTCCAAAAGTTCTCGTCTGGCCCGTCCAGCACCTCGATGCTGTTCACCATCTTGACCCAGTAGGTTGAATACCAGCCCGGCACCACGAGGCGCAGCGGCGCGCCGTGCAGCAAAGGCAGTTGCTCGCCGTTCATGGCGTAGGCCAGCATGACCTCACCGTCCCGGGCGTGATCGATGGCGAGCGACTTCATGAACTTCGGCGCCTCGGCGACCACCGGGTCGTCCAGGCCGGCGAAGCGCACCCGCTGCGCGCCGGCCCTCACTCCAGCACGGTCCAGCACGTCGCGCAGGCGCACGCCCATCCATTTGGCGTTGCCCATCGCGCCGTTGGACCACTCGCCGCCGGGTACTCGTGGGACAAAGTAGCCGCGCGAGTTGCCGGAGCACTGGTTAACAGCAGCGAGCTCCACCCGTGGCAGGGCTAGTATGTCTTGGAGAGTCAGCGACTGCGCCGCGTTGACATGGCCGGTGACGCCGAGACGAAAGGCGTTCACATCCAGCTCGGTCGGGATCACTGCCCAGTGCCAGCGCACGAAGAACTGGTCGTTAGGCGTGAACACCCCACGGTCGAACACCTCGAGCGGCGTTTCCAGCAAGGGCGGACGGGTGCGTTGCAGAATCATTGACCCCTTGCCGGGGAACTCCGTGGTGATCGCCCGCTCGCCGGGACCGCCGGGCAGCGGCAGGATCGTGGTCGCATCGGCCAGGGCGCGGCGGCCGGTCAGGCCCGCAAGGGCGACGCCGCCCAGAAAGGCCCGCCGTCCGGCGGCAATGGCCGAGGTGTGTCGCAGCATGGGAGTGTCCTCTCGATATTCGTTGTTGCCGGGTGTGATGTCCGGGGAGTTCACGCCGCGAGGCTGTGCGAGTGCACGTGGGTCGCGGCGTGGCTGGACAGGATGCGGACCGCCCGCGCCTCAAGCTCGGGTGAGCGCGTGCGCACCCACATCAGGAGCCCGCCCTTGGTGACCTGGCCAGCCAGGTTGGCGGCATGATGCCGAGCCAGCATGGCAGCAAGCGCGGCTCCGACCCCGGCGCCTGCGCCGCCGCTCACGACGGTCAGGGTGCCGATCGCTAGGAACCCCGCCCCGGCCGCCGCACCCGCCCAGGCCACGCCCAAGGCAGGCAGCACGGCGAAGCCGCCGACGAGCGAACCCTCGGCATCCCAAGGACCCCGTGCAGAAATGGTCGGTGCGGGTCGCCGCCGGGTCGTCTGCGAGGACCTCCGGCCCACGTTCGGCCATGGCGTCGGTCTCGGCGCCACGCAGGCTCATTTCGCAACGGGCGAAGCCGGAGGTCAGCAGGTCACCGATTGCCGCCTGCAGATCCTGTTCGCGGTCAAAGATGCAGACGGCCTCGCGAACCGCGGTCTTGAAGCCGACGGGTGACACCTGAGTTGAATGGGACATGGTCGTCTCGCCTGCTGTGTTGCCCCAAACCTGGGCTGTGCCGGCTTCGCGGACCATTGCAATGATTCGCTCGGTTTGATCGTGAACGGCGATTGATCAGACCGGAGCTGGAAGCCTCTGACGTGCAGGCATCGCATCCAGCCCGAGGCACTCGCCGGCGCGGTCCAGCACGAAGAAGGCGTGGACGAGCATCAGAAAAACGTAGTTCCACGGCCATTCGTCGCCACGATGGTACAGCCCGACCCAGAGGTTGAGCGTGAAGGCGATGCCCACCAGCCCGGCCAGCCGCACGCCGAAGCCCAGCATGAGCGAGAGGCCGAGCAGCGTCTCGGTGAGCCAGACAAGCGGATCGAGGATGGCGATGTTGGGCAGCAGCACGTCCCGCACCAGGGCGGCGTGGGCGGGCAGCCAGGAATGCTCGACCAGTTGCCCCGTCCAGTATTGGAAGCCGCCGGCCACCGGCAGCGGCAGCTTCCACAGCGAGCCCTGCGGCCACATCGTGCCGACCAGCGTGCGGAACAGCCAGATGGCGAGGGTGCGCCCGTTGCGCTGCGCCGGGTCGCGGGACCAGGCCCGGGCCGCCACAGTGATCCCACCGACCAGCGCGGCGGCATAGAGCGCCACCAGCCAGCGCGGCGGCATAGAGCGCCACCAGCAGGTATCTCGCGCTCCCCAGCGCGTCATGGTCCGGGGTCTGCCCGATCAGGAACAGCCATGAATCGTAGAAAGGATTTGTGCGCATCAGACACTCCCGAAAGCTGCCGCGGCAGCCTCGATCAGGCGCAGGGCTGTCACCGTGCCGTCCGCCTCGCCCTTCTCGAAGTCGCTGCCTTCCTGCTGGCCCATGGCATTCGTCACATGGGCGAAGCAGGTGACAGTGGCGCGGCGGGCGGTGGCGAAGGCATAAAGGGCGGAGGCTTCCATCTCGACCGCAAGCACGCCTTGGGCGCGTGCGGCGGCGATGGCAGCCTCGGTTTCGCGGAAGGGCGCGTCGGTGGTCCAAGTCGCACCGCGATGGAGGGTGACGCCAAGCCGCCGCGCTGCCGCTTCCACCGCATCGAGAAGGGCGACGTCGGGGGCGGCCACGAAGTCGCTGGCACCAGGCGGAAGATAGTGGAAGCTGGTGCCCTCGTCCCGCAACGCGCGGTCGATCAGCACGGTGTAGGGCGGTTCCTCGACATCAGCGATCTGCCCGGCCGAGGTGATGCTGACGAGGCATCGGCAGCCGGAGGCAAAAAGCTGCTCCGCCACGAGCACGGCGAACGGCGCGCCGACGGCCAGGCCGACGATGCCGACGGGCACGCCGCCGGCCAAGTCGAACTCGAACAGCTCGGTGTGGTAGCAGGCCCAGCCGGGGCTTGGCCGCGCCTGGCCGGTGCGGCGCAGGTGGCGCACCAGGTCGCCGTCCGGATCAAGCGCGCAGATCGCCGGAACGTCCCGAAGCGGAAGGCCGCGCTGGCGCCTCGCCTCGCGCAGCAGGCTTTCGGGCTGGAACACCGAGGGAGCCGCAGCATCCCGTTCGCGCCAGCTTGGACCCATGCTCTCGTTCTCCGCAGTGCGCGCTCCGCGGCGCGTGCGCGGCATGTTTGTAGAACAATCTCTTGTGGCCGGCCAAATCGCGCGCACGCCGAGTTCCATGGCGATGCGAGTCCCAGCTGGACGCGGTTGGCTGCCCGGCCAAACAGGTCAGGCATCCGGAAGAGGACCAGCTGTGTCGGCCGCATCAGCCCTTGGACGCACGTCCCTCGTACATGAACGTGAACGGCTTCGGCCCGGCCATGTAGCCCGCGTGCAAGTCAGGAATCCCGAAGCCGGCACGCCTGATCAGCGCCTCGATCGGCCGATTGAGATGGCATCCGCCGGCGATGGGCCTCCACAATGGCGTCAACCGGTCTTGCCAGCGGGCCACGCCGACATCCGGCGCGCTCCCGTGCTCAACGAACAGGAGATGGCCCGTCGGTTTCAACAGGCGGCGGATTTCAGCCAGGGCAGCGGCGGCATCGCGGATCGAGCACAGCGTCCAGGTGGTCAGGACGGTGTCGAAGCTCGCGTCCTCCAGCGGGATGGCCTCGGCCGAGCCTTCAAGCATCCTGGCCGTCATCCCGCTTCGGGCCGCCTGCTCGCCAGCCATCCGGAGCAGCGATGCGGAGGGGTCGAGCCCGATCACCTCGACGACGCCAGGGCCATAGAACGGCAGGTTCAGGCCCGAGCCGATCCCAACCTCGAGCACCCGACCCTCTGCGGCTGGAACGAGGCGGCGATGATAGGCTTCCAAATCCTTGTTCCGCATCGCGAAACTCAAGAGGTGCGGCAACACACGGTCGTTGTAGAAGCTCATCCGCTCAGGGCTCCAGCGGGACGCCCGCGTCTCGGAGTGCCGGGAAGCCGCCTTCGACATGCGCCACCCTGTCGATGCCCATGTCCTTCAGTGTCTGTGCGGCAAGCGCCGAGCGGCCGCCGGAGGCACAATAGAGAACCAGCTTCCTGCCTTCGCCAAGTTCCGGCTTGTGGGCGGGGCTGCTTGGATCAGCCTGAAATTCGAGCAAACCGCGTGGCACGTGAACCGCGCCCTGGAGCCGTCCGGTTTTCTGCAACTCCTCGCCTTCGCGAACATCGACGAACAGCACGCCCGGGTCGCCCACGAGCTTTGCCGCGTCCTGGCCAGAGAGAGCCTCGACGGACCTGCCCGCGTCCCCCACCAGCTGCTTCACGCTTTTCACCGCCATGCTGACCTCCCTGATGTTTCAAACGTAGTTTTGTTTGTCGGTGCCATGCTGCTGGGCATGTGAGGCTTCATTCTTATGACCTCATAAATCAAGCCTGCCTTCCAAAGGGTAACCTTGTTCAAAGGGTAGCCCTTGCCCGGCCCCAGTCGTCGCAACGGCTCAGTGGGTACCCTTGCGGTCCAGGCCTTTGACGCTTTCGAGGCCGATTGCGTCTTTGATCTCGGCGGCTTCGAAGTTGGTGCCCACCGCATTGGCGCCTGTCAGATTTGCCCCCGCGAGGTTCGCGCCGATGAAATCGGCCTGATGCAGGTCGGCGCCGGTCAAGTTCGCGCCCGTCAGGTTGGTAAAGCGCAGCAGCGCATTGCCGAGTTCCGCGCCGGATAGGTTGGCGCCGCTCAGGTTCGCGCCGGGGAACTCGGCACGCATCAGCCCCATCGACCGGTTCTTCATGTCCGCGCTCATCTTGGCGCCCGACAGGTTGGCCCCGGTCAGGTCGGCGTGGCCGAGGCGGGACACCACGCGCGCACCGGACAGGTTGGCGCGCACCAGGATGGGCGCCTCCTTGCGCGACGTTTCCATTCCGCTTGACGTCACAAGCCCGAACATCTGGGCGCCGGACAGATTGGCGTCGGTCAGGTCGGCGCGGATCACGTTCATGATCCCCATGCTTGCCCCGGACAGGTTGGCATCCTGGAACTTCGCCGCAAACAGGTTCGCGCCTGAAAGGTCTGCCCCGTGCAGGTCGCCGCCGGTGAAATCAAGCCGGCTGAGGTCAAGGCCGCCTAGGGATCGTCCCGCGAGGTTGATCCGCCTTCCATTTGGAAGGGCGGCCAGCTGCTCGGCCACTTGCTCTCGCGTGAGGTCGGCGGACAACGCCGGCAGTGGGGTGAGGAGAGCCAAAGCGGTCAACCACATCGTGGCCCGATATCCAGTCCTGCTCACGTCTTGACCCCTCGTCCGACAATGGAATGAGCAGTATCGCATTCTGCGCCAGAGCTGGCGCCTGCTCGCATCGGTGCCGGCATGAACGACGCTCGGACTCTGCCCGCCGCCAAGCAAAATATCCCGGTGCGGGATGGATCGGGGCGGCACACAACCAAACAAGGCCCGATATGCCTCAAGAACAGCAGAATGCCGGCCTGCTCGGCCAAACAGCCATCCGCGCACAGGTCTCATAAGCGGTGCCGGCCTCCTCGGCGTCCGGATGGCGGGCATCGGCCACAGCCCACGGCACGGCGCTCAGGCTGACCTCCCCGAAGCCTCGATCGCGATGCACGGGTGCCTCCACAAGTTGGGATCCGAGGGGCAGATGTCCGCCCTAGCGCGAGCGGGTCGCGTTCGGCATGGGCGAGGCGGAGGCGCCCGTGCCGTGGTCCATTTGGTCGCATTGCGCCATCATCGGCTGCATGTCGGGCGACAAGCGCTGGCCCTGGGCCTGTTGTTGCCGCATCTGGGAGCAGTGGTTCATCATGGTTTGCATGTCCATTCCGGCCATGTCGTGGCCCTGCATGCCGCTCATCCCGGAGGACATTCCGCCCTGCTGACGGGCCTGCGGCGCGCACGCGGCGTTTGAGAGGGCGAGAGCGGCGGCGAGGCTGGCTGTGGCGAGCTTGCGACAACGGATCATGGCGGCTTCCTTTCCGATCAGAGGTGAGTGGACATATGCGAGCCGGGCGGCACGGCGGCAGCTCCCGCCCACGACTGGTCGTGGCGGCGATGGGGAGGGCTGTGGGGTCAGAACCATGTTCGCAGCCCGAAGGTGAAGCGCACCTCGCCGGCACTCTCGCCCGCGCGTCGGGCGTAGCCTTCGCTCTGGAAGAAGCGCCCCGTGTAGGAGACGCCGACGTAGGGCGCGAGCTTGCGGGTGAACTCGTAACGGAGCCGCAACCCGGCATCCATGTCCGAGAAGCCCGAGCCGGTGCCGCGGCCGGGGTCGGCCTTGCTGTAGAAATTCAGCTCTGCCTGGGGTTGCAGGACCAGGCGGTTGGTGATGAGCAGGTCGTAGTAGGCGCTCACGCGGGCGGCGAAGCGGCCGCGGTCGCTCACGTAGGCCGTCGCCTCCACGTCGAAGAAGTAGAGCGAGAGGCCCTGGACGCCGAGCGCCGCCCACGTGCGGGTCGGGCCGCTGTCGAGGTCCACCCGCACGCCCGCCTGCACGTCGAAATAGGTGCTGACTGCGCGGTCGTAGAGGATCTCGTGCTGGCCGTCGGTGAGCCGGCCCCGGTTCGTGACCAGGCCCTCGGACTTGAGCCAGAGCTTGTTGTAGTCGGTGCCCGACCAGGCCTGGCCCTCGTAGCGGAACAGGTGGTTGCGCCCGTTCCAGCGGTCCTCGGCCTGATCCAGCACGCCGTGGGTGAAGACCGAGTTGTCCATCACCGGCTGCATCCCGCCGACGTATTCGAAGGGTGCCACGCGGGTCTGGTCTTTGACCCCCGAAGGTGCCGTTTGCTGCGCCAGGGCTGCCGGGCCGCCCGCGAGCAGCCCCGCCCCCATGAGCGCCAGGAAAGCGCCGCGGACACGCATCACGACACAATCGCCGCGGCCGCGGCTCACGCCACGACCACGGTGCGGAACATGCCCATCTCCATGTGGTAAAGGAGGTGGCAGTGGTAGGCCCAAGCGCCCGGCGTGTCCGCGGTGACGAGGTAGCTCAGCTTCTCGCCGGGCTTGACGATGATCGTGTGCTTGTAGGGCCGGTATTCGCCTTGCCCGTTCTCCAGCTCGCTCCACAGCCCGTGCAGGTGGATCGGGTGCTCCATCATGGTGTCGTTGACCAGGGTGAAGCGCACCCGCTCGCCGAGCTTGAGGCGGATCGGCTCGGCCTGGGAGAACTTCTTGCCGTCGAAGCCCCACATGTAGCGCTCCATGTTGCCCGTGAGGTGCAGCGTGATCTCGCGCGAGGGCGGCCGGGGATCGGCGCCCGGCTCGCGGGCGCGCAGCATGGCGTAGGTCAGGACGCGGCGGCCGTTGCCTTCCAGCCCGTCGCCAGGGTCGCCGAGGCGGCTGCTGGGTAGCATCGCCACGTTGTCCACGCCGACCTGGCCGTCCATCCTGGCCCCGACCGGGTCGCCCTCCTTGCCGGTCATGCCGGGGTGGCCCGCATGTTCCCCGCCCTTGGGCACGTCGCCCATGGCGCCGTGGTTCATCCCGGCCATGTCCGGCATGGCCGCACCCTGGCCGCCCATGTCCATCCCAGCCATCGAGCCGTGGCCCATGCCGCCGCCTGAGCCGCCATGCCCCATGTCCATGTTGCCCATGCCCATGTCGGCCATGGTGCGGAGCGGGCGCGGGTCCATGGGCGGGATCGGCCCGGCCATGCCCGCCCGCGGCGCCAGCGTGCCGCGGGCGAAGCCGGTGCGGTCCTCGCTTTGCGCGAAGATCGTGTAGGCTGCGTCCGCCGTCGGCCGCACGATCACGTCGTAGGTCTCGGCCACCCCGATGCGGAACTCGTCTACGGGCACCGGCTCCACGTCGTTCCCGTCCGCCTGGACGACCTGCATGGTCAGGCCGGGAATGCGGACGTCGAAGAAGGTCATGGACGAGGCGTTGACGAAGCGCAGCCGCACCCGCTCGCCGGGACGGAACAAGCCGGTCCAGCCCGCACCGGGCGCGGCGCCATTGAGCAGGTAGGTGTAGGTCGCCCCTGTCACGTCCGCGATGTCGGTCGGGCTCATGCGCATCCGCCCCCAGGCGAGCCGGTCGGCGATGGCGGTGCCCAAGCCCCCGCGGCGAGCATCGGCGACGAAGGTGCCGATCGTGCGCTGGTGGAAGTTATAGTAGTCGCTCTGGAATTTCAGGTTGCTGACGACCTGCTCGGGGTCCTGGTCGGTCCAGTCCGATAGCACCACGACGTAGTCGCGCTCGAAGCGCTCGCGGTAGCCGCCGCGCGGCTCGACCACGATGGCGCCGTAGAGGCCGGTCTGCTCCTGAAAGGCGGAGTGGCTGTGGTACCAGTAGGTCCCGGTCTGATGCTCCGGCAACGGGATGCGGTAGGTGAAGGTCTCGCCCGGCTCGATGCCCTTGAAGGAAAGCGCGGGCACGCCGTCCATATCGGCAGGCGAGCGGATGCCGTGCCAATGGATCGAGGTCGGCACCGCGAGCGTGTTGCGCACGCGCAGCGTGACCGTGTCGCCCTGGCGCCAGCGCAGCACCGGACCGGGCAGGAGCTGGTTCACCAAGGTCGCGGATGCCCGGCTCCCGGTGACGTTGACCGGCGCGCGGCCGATGGCGAGGTCGAACACGCTGCCGCCCAAGTCGGGGTGGCCGAAGCCCGTGGCGGCATGGGCTGCACGGCGGGGCAGGCCGAGACCCGCGAGCGCGCCGGCCGCGGCCAGGCCCTGCACGAGGCGGCGGCGTGGCAGATGAATGGAGGACATGAATTGGGACCTTCCCTGACAACCGAAGCGCGGACCGTCCAAATCTGGATCGGCCGCTGAGCGCGGCGCCGCTGCTCGCCGGGAGACGGGAGCTATGCCCGCCCGCCCGCCGCGCGTACGCCGGGACGCGCCCTGGCCCTTACGGGGCGGGCGGCTCTAGGCGATGCGGGAGGGTCTGGGCGGGAAGGGGTCGGGCGCCGGAGTCGCGCCAAGACCCAACGCGGACGGGCCTGCCGCGAACCGCACGAGGTAGGCGAGCCGCGTTCCCAGGTGGAGGGCCGGTCCGTCGAGCACCGCAACCGCGGCGCCGCACGCCAGTTGGCAGAGTGCGCCCGGCCCGGCCTTCGCATGGTGGTCCGGGCAGCACTTCCCCTTGCCAGGATCGTGGGCATGGGCAGCGTGCAACGTGGCCGTGCCCGCGGGCGCCATGCCGTGCGCGGTCGCGCCGTGGAGCGGCATCCCCAACGTGAACGCGAGGAACAACAAGGCGGCGCACAAGGCGCGTAGGCCACGCATGCACACCATTTCGGGTCGCCCGTATGGGAAGGTCAAGCGGCGAATGACTTGTTGGACAACGTCGCCGCGCCTCCAGCAGCACGAAGGCAGGCATCACAGGAAACGGTGTGGACCACCGCAGGACCCTCGTGGTCAGGCGCGTCTCGCAACAGTGTGAGGTGGGCGAAATGGCTGTCGGGTACGATCATCGGGCTTGCTCAGGCTGCCAAGGGTCGAGCCGGGTAGCCCTCGGCTGCGAGCGCCTGTGCAATACGGTCCGGGGATGCCGTCTCCTCGCGCACCGTCACGCGGCCGGCATGGAGGTCCACCTCGATCTGCGCCCCCGCGTCCACGCCGTGGACCGCTTCCGTCACGGCCCGCACGCAATGGCCGCAGGTCATGCCGGATACCTCGAAATTCTGCATGGTCGGACTCCGTGTCTGATCCGCTGATACAGCCTTCCATCGTGGGAAGGTCAAGCGTTGTCGCCATCATCGCGGGAACGTCATGTGGGTCGTGCGGGCCGGTGTCCCCGAAGTATCGCGCCACGTTGGCGAGACCGAACCGCACGCAGCACCGGAACCGACGACAGCAATTCTAAATGGCTGATGAGAGGGGTGGGTTTCGCTTTGGCTTGAGGTGTGGTGCAAGCCGGCATGGAGATGCTGGAAGCTCTTTTGGACGGTGTGCGATCGGCCTGTGAGGCTTTTCCCGACAAGCGGCGCGGCGAGGTGAAATACAGCATGGCGGACATCGGTTTGTCGGCCTTTTCGCTGTTCTTCATGCAAAGCGAGTCGTTCCTTGCTTATCAGCGCGAGCTTGAGGCGGGCCGCAAAGCGT
>JAABUY010002134.1_pt1 | contig 24301 bp, 23 predicted proteins | sample 5560271 | NCBI WGS metagenome assembly JAABUY01 (sample SAMN10711886, study PRJNA513374) | rock metagenome | isolation source: Antarctica rocks | place: Antarctica: Victoria Land, University Valley | reverse complement strand
TCAAGGTCTTGATTGGTTCGAGCTGCCGCTATCCCGATGTCCTGGTTACCTGCACCCCGACAGCGCCGAATGCCGTGGCAAGCACCGACCCCGTCGTGATCTTCGAGGTGCTGTCGGCCAGCACCGCAGGCGACGACCGGACCATCAAGCTTGCTGAGTACAAGTCGCTGCCCTCGGTCCGGCGCTACGTCATGCTCGAACAGGATCGGGTTTTCGCCACGGTGATCACCCGCACGGATGCCGGATGGAACCACGCCCTCGCCGGCCCGGACGGCACACTTGCCATGCCGGAGATCGGCGTCGAGATCCCGATGGCGGAGCTGTATGATGGACTGGCGCTTGCCACAGCGGTGCAAGTAATCGCGCCCGCTCCGGCCTCGTCCGAAACCCCTTAAAGCCAAGTCCTCGCGCATCCTGTGCTGCTCTCCGAACTCGTCCGCCTCTGGTGACTGCCCCTCTACTCTGTCCCGACTTCCGCCCAATCTCCGTAATTTCGGATTGTTGGACTGGCGTGTGTAGTCACTGATGGAGATTTCGTTCTTCTCACCGATAGAGATGTCTTGGCTGACATCCCGCCTGGGCTCAGTAGGACGGCCAAGCATGATGGTGATTCAAGGCTGTGGTCAGCGTATCCAGTGGACGGCTCCTGGCTGGGGTCTAGCCCAGGCCGACCCGGGGCTGCCGACCTTCACGAATTTGTCAGACTGCCGTGCGGTCTGGCAGCGTGGCGCGGGATCGTCCAGCCTTTTAGGTTTGCCATGCGGAAATCGAGGGGTGTGCGATGTCCGTCAGCGTTGATAATGGGCCGGGATCATCGTCTGCTGGCGCCCCGCCCAGCGCGGATGAGGCCGCGCGCCAGACGATCGGGCTCGGCGTCCCCGCCGGCGCCGTGCAGCAGGTCAACACGGACCCCAGCGTGCAGGCCAGGCTCGACCAACTTGTTGGCACCGTGCTGGCCGACCCAGCCAAGGCATTTATGGGCGAGGTCCAGCTCATTGGCATAGGGCCGTCCACTTCGCCACCGCCGGACAACATACCAGGTGGGCCATGGACTTGGTCAGCCGACCCCAAAAACGACGGCCTGGTCATATTAGCCAACCAACCCGGTGAAAGCACGATGCCGGGCGGCAGGGCGGTTTCCAGGTCCTTGAGGCTGTGCACGGCGAAGTCGATGCGGCGGTCGCCCAGCGCCTCATGGATCTCCTTGGCGAACAGGCCCTTGCCGCCGATCTCGGCGAGGCTGCGATCCTGGACGCGGTCGCCGGTGGTGCAGATGATATCCTCCCGGAACACGTCATGCATGTGCAGCGCCGGGCAGAACTGGGCGAGGCGCGCGAGGAACCGCTTGGTTTGGACCAGCGCCAACGGGCTGCCGCGGGTGCCGACGCGTAACGGCAGCGTGTGCCCATGCGGGCGCACATGCGGCGGAAGCGGCAAAAGCAGATGGTTTGAAAAATGGGTATCGGGCATCGCAGCGTCCTGAACCGATGGTCTCTGAACCGCATGCTGGGACTGCACGTCCGATGTTCGTCCGCATCGTCGCATGAGGCTGGTTCAGGACTGGGATTGCTGTGCCCATTCCCATGATCAGCTCAGCACGGCGGCGAACCGCGGGCAGCAAATCGCCCGCCGGGTATAATCCCAGCGGGCGATCGGGGCTACGCTATCTCATACTACTTCAGCTTATTGAAGGCATCGCGGGACGAGAACAGTTCGCCGGTATTGAGCGCCCCGGCGTTGCAGGTTGAATACCCTCCAGCACCGACGGCCGGGATTGTCATGGGGATGTCGGTCGCATTGCCGCTCTTTTTGTCACCTTGTGGAACTTGACCGTTCGCGATCGTCAGCGCCGGATGGTCGAACGGCGCCGTGTGGCAGGCCACGCGAGAGTCGGTGAGTGCCTTCATGAAATTGACGAGGTCCGCCCGTTGTCCCGCGTCCAAGCCGAGCGGCTTGATGTTCAGGTGCACGTTGCTGCCGCCCATGCGGGGCACTACCGGCGTCGACTGCCCGAGTGGGCCCGTGCCGGTCGTATCGTTGTCGGTGGTCGGGCTAGTAGCATCGACGGACTGCCTGTCGCCGCCGCGATTATAGAAGTCCACGACCTCCTCTAGCGACTTTTGCCCTCCGTTGTGCATATACGGCGCGGTCAGGGCGACGTTGCGCAGGCCTGGTCTTGAACGCGGCGTCAATGTCCACCCGCTGCTGCGAGGCGTTGCCCGCGTTCGGCAACACATTGCAGTCCGTCTTGCTGAACGGAATCTCGAACTGGCACGGATAGACCGAGAACTGGTCAATCCTTATCCCCAGAAGCTGACGGGTGAACGAGAGCGGTTTGTCGAACGGGTCGGTGGCGCCGACGCCGAGATCCTCAAACGCAGGCCGCACGCCAGTGTTGTAGAACCCGTGATCGTAGAACGACGGGGCTCCGTTGTTCATCGGCATATGCTCGATGGGATGGAATGGATCAGGGCTGGGGCTGCCGGGGCTGGTTTCCCTGAACGCCGTAGCCTTGGAGAACAGCGGGCCATCGTGGCAGGAAATGCAGCTGCCTTGGCCCACAAAGACGGCTTGGCCGCGCCCAGCAGAGGTACCCGGACTCAGTCGGCCGCTGGCCTCGTCGAACGGCGTCTTGTCGGAGATCAAGGTCCGCTCGTAGGCATCGATAGCGAGGCCGAAGAACATCATGGTCTATTCCGTGGAGTAACCCATCATCGCGTTTGGGGATTGAAGGATGCTGACCCTGTACTTCACACCGGGCGCAAGCTCGATGGCCGTCCACTTCGCGCTGCATGAGATCGGCGTCCCCTTCGAAGCACGCCCGCTGTCCTTCCATCGGCGGGAGAACCGCACGTTCGCCAGGTTCAGGTGAGGCTGCCAATAGGCGGAACGGCAATGGAAATGCACCTCCTCCGGCAGCTCCGTAAAGATCATGTCGTGCAGCGCCAGCAGCGCATTGGTCGGCCTAACCCGCAGGCTGAGCGCCGCCGAGGTGCCGGCAATGATGTACGGGCTCGGTGAAGGTGACGGGCAACGCACCCGTTTGCGGCAGCGTTCACTTGAGCACATCCACCACAATAGCCAGACGGACACGGTCGCTCAGGACCAGGATCGTGACGCAAGGCCCGTATTGCGTGATCATATCCCGCTCAGACCAGCATAAACGCGCTCGATCTCAAGCGACGTCTTCGGGTCCAGGGTCAGGTTGGACGCGAACGGCACGACGGCTCGCTCCGTATCCGGGTTGCAGGCTCAAGCCAGCACGACGAGAGGTAGAAAGCCTGACGTCATGGCCTCATGCGAACCGAAGCCGCTGGCCGATGCCCAGCCGGCGCGCCTTCTCCAGCATGGCGTGCGCCAGCGCGATGTCCGACAGCGACAGGCCGCGATGCCAGAACAGGATCGTCTCGTCCTCGCGCTCCCGCCCAGGCCGCAGCCCGGCGACGATCTGCCCCATCTCGACGTGCAGCGTCGCCGCCGACAGCTTGCCCGCGTCGACATGGGCGCGCAGGCTGCCCCATTGCCCGCCCTTGCACTGCCCCCAGTCGTCCACCACCAGCTTCGACATGACGTCGGTGAGCGACAGCTCGACGGCGCTCATGGTGCCGTAGGGCATCACCAGCGCGCCGGGCTTGATCCACTCGGTACGCAGCAGCGGCGCCGGTTCGGGCAGCCGGGACGCCTCGACGACGATGTCCGCGCCCTCGATGCAGCTCTGCCAATCGGCGGTCGCCGTCACCGCCTTGCCCAGATCCGCCGACAGCCGGGCGGCGAAGCCGTCGCGGCTTTCCGGACGGCGCGAATGCACCCGGATCTCGTCAAAGCCGAACAGGCTGTCGAGCAGCCGCACGTTCCAGTAGGCCGACCCGCGCGCGCCGATATGGCCCAGCACCTTCGACCCCTTGCGCGCCAGGTACTTGGCGCCGACCGCGGTTACGGCGCCGGTGCGCATGTCGGTGATCCCAGACCCGTCCAGGATCGCCTTCGGCGCGCCGTGATGCGGGTCGAGCAGCAGCACGACCCCAAGCTCCGATGGGTAGCCGAGCTGGTAGTTGTCTACGAAATCGCCGATCACCTTCACCCCGGCACTGTCCACCGCGCCGCCGATCGCGCCGCGCAGCACGTTGAAGTGGCCGCGCGCGACGCCGGGCTCGAGGTGCATGCGCGGCTCGATCACCGTCTCGCCGCGTCCCTGGGCAGCCAGCGCGCCCTCGATGGCGGCGACGATCTCCGCGTCCGACATATGCAGTTCCGCGATGTCGAGGCGGTTCAGGAAGTCGATGTAGATGGGCGGCGCCGCGGGGTGGGTTGGCATGGACGATGATCCCTGAAGGGCGGGACAAAGCTAGGGCCGCCTGCTGCAAGCCGTAAACCCCGTCGGCCTAGGCGCAGGGCGCCCGGTTCTAAAACTCGGCCACCGGCAGCGGGAACGCGTGCTCGACCAAGTGCGATCGCGTTCCGCAGGGCCTCGTCAGCGACCGCAGCGGCGGCGGGCAGCATCACTGGATTGCGACACGTTCTTAAAGTGACATACGTCACATGCAGGTCCTCGGGAGACCTCATACTGCGCTTGGCATCGGCTGGGCCATCCGTCAGGTATTGAGAAGTTGAAGAGTGCCGTGCTCTTTCAAGAGTAGTGTCCAAATCATACGCCGGTCCTCGCCACCCGCAGAAGTCTAGTCTGTATCATTACTTAGAATTTGCAATCACTCACATAAGGGGATGCAGATGTCCGTCAAAACTTGGAAGGCTGGGGCTGGACTGTTTTCGTCGCCATGGAACTGGTCGCGCTCCACAGCGCCTGTCGCTGGCGACAGCCTCACGATCCAGGGCGGCGCCGCAATCATGGCGAACCAAACCTTTGGTTCCGACGGCGTCCGCTCGACGATCGGGCTGACCGGGCCGGCAAACAGCAATTCTTCGATGCTCGTCCTGTGGAACTCCACCCTCAAGAATGTCCTCGTCGATAATGCCGTCCCTTCCCCAACCGGACCGGATTACCGCCTGGCAAAACACGGGACGGTGTTGATCGCAGGAACCGTCACCAATGACGGCGGTGAGTTCGAGGCCGGCAAGGGCGATCTTCTGTTCGGGGGCAATAGCCTCGACATCGTCGTGGAACCAAACTCGACGCTGATCAACAAGGGTGTCATCGCGGCAACCCCCGGCAACCAGATGACGATAACCGGCTATGGCGGAAGCACGCTGGAGAACGACGGCAGCATCGTCGCTGCCGGCGGCGGCATCACGATCGCGACGCATCTCACGGGAACGGGCGACGTCCGTGTCAGCAGAGGCGCGCATTTCAGCGGCAACCTCGAACTCAAGGACGCGGTCGACGCGGGCCAGACATTCCATGTCAGCCTGACGGCGCTCCAGGTCGATAAGCCGCTTAGCTTCCTGGGCGCGATCGACGCTGATCCGCAGCAGGGCGGCGGCGCGGTTTGGCTCGAAGGCCTTGGCGCGGCGTCTTGGGACGTGAACGGCAGCGCGGTCGAGTTCTTCGACGCCAGCGGCAGCATGATCGACGCGCTGCGGCTGACCACGCCGCAAGCGCCCGACGCGCTCACAGTCTATGCCAGGCCCGATCCGACGTTCGGGAGCACCGTCGTGGTCGGCACTGGCCCCTTCTTCGGGCCGCCAACCGGCACGCCCCTGCTGCCCTATCATCACGCCGCGACCTGACGCTATCTGAAGGCGAGTTACGCATTCGACAGGAACCGGCGACTAGACGTCAACCCTCCAGCGCCTGCGAGAGATCATCGAGCAGGTCGCCCTGGAACAGCAGCGACAGCATCAGCGCCCCGACCGCTCCCATGCCGGACGCGATCTCGGCGCTGGTCTCGAAGGCGTAGGTTGAGGTCATATAGATAGGCGGGATCAGCGCGTCCTGGGCGGCGATGCGGTCAAAGCCGTGGTGGATCGCGCGTCATGAAGCCGGGCGCGCGGTTGCGGCGGGGATGGTCGTTCACGCTGCGATGGCCTCGCGCCAGCTCGGGTTGAGCACGCGGCCGGCGGCGAGGTCCGCCACCTCGGCGGCCGGCATCTCGCCGGTTATGGCGCGGCCGACCAGCTCGCCCATCAGCGCACCCAGCTTGAAGCCGTGGCCGGAGCAGGCGCTGATCAGCCAGCCGGCGGCCCCGGTCGGATGCACTAGGAACTCCTCGTGCTCGGTGACGGTGTAGAAGCACGCCTTGGGTTCGAGCACGCTATAGCGATCGAGGTCGCGATAGGCGGCGCGCGCGGCCGGCCATAGCCGCGCCAGATCCTGGGCGTTGGCGACCCGGTCGCCGTCGGGGTCGCCGGTGCGGGAGAACAGGTGGTCCCCAACCTTCAGGCGCGTGCCGCGGCGTGGCGGCAGCGTGTAAAGCCCGCCCTCGGGCCGCACTTCGAGCATCACCGGCGCCGCGGCCCACGCCTCGGCCAGGTCCGCGGGCGGGGAAAGATACAGAACGGCCTGGCGCGACGGCACGGCCACGCCACGCAGCCCCGGCACCAGCCGGTCGGCCCAGGCGCCGGCGGCGACGACCACGACATCGCCCTCATGCACGACGCCATCGGCCACGACGCGGCCGCGCTCAGGATCGACCTCGCCAACGAGGGTGCCGGTGCGCAGCGTGACGCCGAGCCGGCCCAGCAGGACCACGAGGTCGGTCAGGATGCGCACCGGGAACAGCATGCCGGCGCCATCCGTGCTGATGACGCGCTGCAGTCCCTCGGCTCGTACCATCGGGAAGCGCCGTTCGACGTCGTCCAGCGGGATGTCGCGGTAGCCGATGCCCATGGCGTCCAGCGAGCGGGACGCGCCGGCATACCAGCCCCCGTCATGCAAATGATCGTCGTGCCGGAGGAAATAAACGGCGCCGCAGGGCTCGTAGTGCGAGGTGCCGATCGCCCGCCACAGGCTGTCCCATACCCGGAACGCCTCGGGCATGAGGTGCGCGTAGCCCTCCATCGCGCCATAGGCGTGGCGAGTGATGCGGTGCTCGTCATAGGACGACGCGCGCGGGTTCGGCAGCGGCCCTTGCTCGAACAGCTCGACGTCCACGCCGCGCCGGGCCAGCGCCCAGGCGGTCGACAGGCCGGCGATGCCGCCGCCGACGATCAAGGCTTTTGTCATGCGTGTCTCCTGCGCACCGATAAAGTACTCATCAAACCGACCGCAGACGGGCGCCCGGCGCCCGCTGGCCGGCGCGAGCCTCCTCCAAGCCGGCGAACCGCTGGATGACCCAAGAGCGGAACGAGGCGACGGCGGGGTCGGCGAGGTCCTCAGGATGGACGTTGAGGAAGTAGCCATAGCCGTCCTCGACGACGATCTCGAACGGCGCCGCCAGCTTGCCCTCGGCCAGTTCGCGGGCGAACAGCCGGGTGTCGAGCAGGGCGACGCCCTCGCCCAACAGCGCGTATTGCGCCGCGAGGCAGGCAGTGTCGAAGGCGAGGCCGTGGCCGACGTCGACGTGCAGGCCGGTCTGCCGGGCAAAGCTCTCCCACAGCATGTGGCGCGGCTCGCGTTCCAGCTTGACGTGCAGCAGCTCGGCGCTCGCCAGGAACGCGGCCGGCCCGGCGGCGCGGGCGCGTTGGGCGAGCTCCGGGTGGCACATCGGCGTGACCTGGATCATCCACAGCAGGTTGGAAACGTGTGTGCCGCCCTGCGGCCGGGCATAAACGACGGCGGCGTCGACGTCCTGCGGCGGCGCGCCGACCGTGCCAGGGCTGGAAATGTCGAGCGCGATGCCGGGATACTCGCGCCGCAGGTCCTGCAGCATGGGCACGGCCAGGAGCTGCGCGAAGCTTGGCGGCAGATGCAGGCGCAGGGTGCGCTGGCCGGAGCCGTCGCTGGTGATCCCGTTCAGCGACTGCTCCATGCGGTCGAACGATTTCGCCACGACGGGCAGCAGCGCCGCCCCGGCTGCGGTCAGGATCAGGTTCTGCGGCCGCCGCTCGAACAGCTGCACTCCCAGCAGCGCCTCGAGGCTGATGACATGGCGGCTGATGGCGCTCTGCGACACGCCGAGCGACTGGGCGGCGCCGGTGAAGTTGAGCCGCTGGCCGACCGCCTCGAACGCCCGCAGCGCATTCAGCGGCAGCCAACGCCGGTCGATCGGCGGACGTTGCGACTTCAATCAGCGACCCTCACGCCTTTTTCCTTTGCTAAGCTGCCCCGTGGGCGAGCATCCCGGCAATCCCCTTGGCCTGCAAAGCACAAAAACAGATCGCGCCATCCTAAAATGCGATGAGCCTCGCGGTGCCGAGTCCGGTACTATCCTCGCATTGCCTCCAGCTTGAGCAACTTCAAGGAACAGCATGACCGATCTCGCCCGCATCCGCGCCCTGCTCGACCGGCGGCGGCCCGGCCATGCGCTGCCGCAAGAGTTCTACACCGACCCCGAGATCTTCGCCTTCGACCTCGATGCGATCTATGGCCGGTCCTGGATCCTGGCCGGCTTCGAGGCGGAGCTGCCGACGCCGGGCTGCACCCTGGCACTGACGGTCGGCCGCTCGCCGGTTGTGGTGGTCCGCGGCCGGGACGGCGTGCTGCGGGCGTTCTTCAACTCCTGCCGCCACCGCGGCGCGCAGATCTGCGCCGACGGGCTGTCGAAGCGGCCCCGGCTGGTTTGCCCCTATCACCAGTGGGCCTATGACCTGGAGGGCAAGCTGGTGAACGCGACCCGCATGGCCGCCGATTTCGACCCGGCCGAGCACGGCCTGCGCCCGGTCGCGCTGCGCACCATCGCCGGCACGATCTACGTGTGCCTGTCCGAAACGCCGCCCGCGTTCGACGACTTCCACGAGCAGTTCGAGCCGATGCTGGCCCCGCACCAACTGCATTTGGGCAAGGTCGCATTCGAAGCCACGCTGGTCGAGAAGGCGAACTGGAAGCTCGTGATGGAGAACGCGCGCGAGTGCTACCACTGCGCCACCAACCATCCCGAGCTGTCCGTCACCTTCCCGGTTGGGCGCCGGTCGCTTACCACGGCCGCGCAGCAGGAGCTCAACGAGAGCTTCAGCGCGCGCATGGCCGAGCAGGGCTTGATCACCGGCCCGGTCGAGGGCGCGTGGTGGCAGGCCGGGCGGTTCCCGCTGAACGAGGGGACGCAGTCGCTGACGATGGACGGCCGGCCCTGCGTTGGCCGCACTATCGGCCGGGTCGGCAACGGCGACGTCGGCTCGCTGCGCTGGGCGCTGGAGCCGCACAGCTTCGCTCATGCGCTCGGCGACTACGTGTTCATGTTCAGCGCGATGCCGACGGCGCCGGAGGAGACGGTGGTGACCGCCAAGTGGCTGGTGAGCGCCGACGCGGTCGAGGGAGTGGACTACACGATCCCGCGGCTGACCGAGCTGTGGGACAAGACCAACCTGCAGGACCGCACGCTGGCCGAGAACAACCAGCGCGGCGTGCGCTCGGCGGGGTTTATCCCAGGGCCCTATTCGCCGGAGGCCGAGTCGCTCGTGCTGCGGTTTGTCGATTGGTACTGCGGCAAGGCGGGCGAATATATCGCGCAGCGCGACGTTGCCGGCCATTCGGGCGTGATCGCGGCAACGAATGCCTGTTGAAGCCTTCTCCCTCCGGGAGAGGGAGCAGATAGCATGACGCGGCCGTCGACCGGTCCATGCCGCGTTCGATTTAACCCTTGCGCGCCCTTGGGCATGGAAGCAGACTTTTTGCATGGCTTAGCCGTTTAACGGCTGAGGGACGCTTGCCGGACGAGCTCAGGAGAACGCCAATGCGTCGATCATCAAAGCTGCCGGCGCCGAAATTCCTGGACCGCCTCCGCCGTGACGCGAGCGATCTGGAGAACCACGTGGTCGACGAGTTCCTCGCCGGGCGCCTCGACCGCCGCGGCCTGCTGCGCGAGGGCAGCCGCTTCGGCCTGGCGCTGCCGCTCATCGGCGGCCTGCTGGGCACCGCCAACCCATTCGGCGCCAGCCGCGCGCTGGCGCAGTCCGGCCAGCGCGATGCCACCATCCGCGTCGCCTCGCCGACGCCGTCGGGCGCTGTCGAGCCGGTCAGCGTGGCGAACACCGGCGGCCTCGTCATGCTCATGCAGACCGGCGAGTTCCTGATCTTCGACCAGCCGGACCTGGTGCTGCGGCCGATGCTGGCGCTGTCGTGGAAGCCCAACGACGATGGCACCGTCTGGACGTTCGCGCTGCGTCCGAACGTGAAGTTCCACAACGGCCATGTGCTGAACGCCGACGACGTCGTGGCCACCATGGACCGGCTGGCCAACCCGAAGAACGGCTCGAACGCGCTGTCGGCGTTCCGCGGCGTGCTGTCGGTAGGCGGCACGCGCAAAGTCGACGACCTTACGGTCGAGTTCCATCTGGACGCGCCAAACGGCAATTTCCCCTACATCGTCTCGTCCGACAACTACAACGCGATCATCCTGCCGGCCGACTACGCCGGCGACTTCGAGAAAACCTTCGTCGGCACCGGCCCATTCAAGCTCGACAAATACACGGCGAAGGTCGGCGCGAGCTTCGTCCGCAACCCCGACTACTGGGGCACCAAGGCGCTGCCGGCCCGCACCGAGTTCACCTTCTTCGCCGACCAGCAGCCGCAAATCCTTGCCCTGCAGGGCGGCCAGGTCGACATCATCCTGCAGGTGGTCGTGCAGGGCGCGCAGGGGCTGCTGAACGATCCCGACGTCAAGCTGCTCAAGATACGCGCCGCCACGCACCGGCAGCTGCATATGCGGAACGACGTGCCGAAGTTCGCCGACAAGCGGGTGCGGCAGGCAATCGCGCTGACGCTCGACCGTCCGGCGATCGTCGCCGGCCTGTTTCGTGGCCTCGCGGAGCCCGGCAACGACTCACCCTTCGCCCCGGTGTATCCCTCGACCGACAAGGCCGTTCCGCAGCGCAAGAGGGACCTCCCGGCGGCGCGCGCGCTCATGGCGGCGGCGGGCGTCCCCAACGGGTTCGAGGCGACGCTGACCACCGAGCGCGTGCAGGAAATCCCCGACTACGCCGTCCTGGTGCAGAACGCCTGCCGCGAGATCGGCATCAAGCTGAACCTCAAGATCGAGACGGACAGCGCCTATTACGGCAAGGCCCAGCCCGGCCAATCCGACTGGCTCGACTCCGAGATGGGCATCACGGATTACGGCCACCGCGGCGTGCCGAACGTGCTGCTGGGCGCGCCGCTGCTCAGCACCGGGGCGTGGAATGCCGCGCATTTCAAGAACCCGGACTACGACGCCCTGGTCGCGCAATATATCGCCACGACCGACCTCGGCAAGCAGCGCGATTTCGCGGGCAAGATCCAGACACTGCTGCTCGACGAGACGCCGGTCATCTTCGCCTATTTCTACGACTACCTCACCGCGACGGCCCCGAATGTCAGCGGCCTGACCGTCACCGCGATCTCGCAGCTATTCCTCGCCAACGCGACCATCACCTGATGTCATGCTGACCCGTTTCGCGCGGCTGGTCGGGCGCAGGCTGGGCCTCAGCCTGCTCACCCTGGCTTTGCTCAGCGTCGTCGTGTTCGCCGGCGCGCAGCTGCTGCCGGGCGATGTCGGCCGGGCAATCCTGGGGCCGCTCGCCGACCCCGACGCGGTGGCGGCCATCAACCACGAGGTCGGCGCCGACCGGCCGGCGATCGAGACCTACTTCACCTGGATCGGCCATTTCCTGACCGGCGACATGGGCCGGTCCTACACGTTCCGTACCCCGGTCGCGCCGTTCATCGGCAGCGCCCTGCTCAACTCGCTGAAGCTCGCGGCCGTCGCGTTCGTCATCGTCGTGCCGCTGTCGATCGGGGCCGGCGTGTATGCGGCGATGCACGCGGGGCGCTGGCCGGACCGCGTGATCAGCGTCGTCAGCCTGTCGCTGACGGTCATCCCGGAGTTCGTTTCCTCGATCGCGTTGATTCTAGTGCTCGGCATTTGGCTGCGCTGGCTGCCGATCTCGGCGGCGACCCGGCCGGGCACGCCGATGCTGGAGCAATTGCGGCACCTCATTCTGCCGGCCCTGCCGCTGGTGATCGTACTGTTCGGCTACATCGCGCGCATGGCGCGGGCGGGGACATTGGAAGCGCTCGATTCCGACTACACCCGCACGGCGATCCTCAAGGGATTGCCGCAGCGCACCGTCATCTTCCGCCACGTGCTGGGCAACGCGCTGCTGCCGACCATCACCGTCGTCGCCGCCCAGGTCGGCTACATGATCGGCGGGCTGGTGGTGGTGGAGTCGCTGTTCCGCTACCAGGGCATCGGCAGCCTCATCCTGACCGCGGCGCGCGGCAAGGACTTCCCGATGCTGGAGGCCGGCATCCTGACGGTCGGCGCCATCTTCGTCATGACCACGCTGGCGGCCGATACGCTCTACACCGTGCTCAATCCACGGCTGCGCGAGGGGGCCGGACGATGACGGTGATGCGATGACGGCTGCGACGGCCATGGCGGACGCCGGCCTTCCCGCCACGAGCGCCGCCCCTATCGACCCGGCGGCAGAGCCGCTTGCCGCAGCGCCCAGCCGCATCGGCCAGCTGCTGCGGTCCGGGACGTTCATGGTCGGCGCAGCCATCGTGCTGTTCTGGGTGTGCTGCGCGCTGTTCGGCCCTTTCGTGGTCCCCTACGACCCGTATAGCGACGACCTCCTGAATACCCTGGCGCCGCCGTCCGCCGCGCACTGGTTCGGCACCGACCAGATCGGCCGCGACATCTTCTCGCGCGTCATCGTTGGCGCGCGGCCCATCCTGTCGATCGCGCCGCTGGCGACCCTGCTGGCGACGGCCGCGGGCACGACGCTCGGCCTGCTGACCGGCTATGTCGGCGGTTGGCTCGATAGCCTGATCGGCCGGCTGATCGAGGTGCTGCTGGCGTTGCCGCTTATCGTCGTGGCGCTGCTGGTGCTGGTGGCGCTCGGGCCGTCCTCCACGACGGTGATCGGGGTCATCGGCATCATCTTCACCCCATTGATCGCCCGCACCGTCCGCTCGGCGGTGCTGTCCGAACGCTCGCTCGACTACGTGGCCGCCGCCGAGCTGCGCGGCGAGGGCGCGCTGCACATCATGTTCGTCGAGATCCTGCCGAACGTGCTGCCGCCCATCCTGGTCGAGACGACCGTGCGGCTCGGCTACGCCATCTTCACCGTGGCGTCGTTGAGCTTCCTGGGTTTCGGCATCCAGCCGCCCTCGGCGGACTGGGGCCTCGCGATCTCCGAGAACTACGGGATGATGACCGGCGGCTACTGGTGGACGGTGAGCTTCGCCGCCGGGGCAACGGCGTCGCTTGTCGTGGGCGTCAACTTGGTGGCTGACGGTATCCAGGCGGCGCTCGAATGACCGCCATCGCACCAGCGCTCGAACTGCGCGATCTCAGCGTCGGCTACCGGACCCAAGGCGTCGAGCAGCTCGTGCTGCGCGGCGTGTCGTTCGCCATAGCGCCGGGCGAGACCTATGGGCTCGTGGGCGAAAGCGGCTGCGGCAAGTCGACCGCCGCCTTCGCCGCATTGCGGGCATTGGCGCGCAACGGCTTCATCCGCGACGGCCGCGTGCTGGTGGACGGCCAGGACGTCACCGACCTCGACCCGGCCGGCCTGCGGCAGCTCCGGCTGACCAAGGTCTCGATGGTTTATCAGGACCCCGGCCGCGCGCTCAATCCGTCGATGACCGTCGCGCAGCAGATTGCCGAGGTTTATGAGGCGCTGGGCGTCCGGCGCAGCCAGGCGCTGCAACAGGCCGAAGCGATGCTGGCGAAGGTGCGCATCCCCGGCACCGGCCGCGTCATGACGGCCTTCCCGCACCAGCTCTCGGGCGGCATGCAGCAGCGCGTCGTCATCGCGATGGCGCTGGCGAAGAACCCGAAGCTGCTGGTGCTGGACGAGCCCACCACTGGCCTCGACGCCACCGTCGAGGCCGAGGTGCTGGACCTGATCGAGGCCCTGAAGCAGGAGTTCGCCACCTCCGTCCTGTTCATCAGCCACAACCTGGCGATCATCGAGCGCATGTGCGACCGCATCGGCGTGCTGTATGCCGGCAGCCTGGTCGAGGAGGGCGCCGGGGCGGACCTGCTGGCCCGGCCGCTGCACCCCTACACCATGCGGTTGCTGCGCTGCCTGCCCGCGGCGGGGCGGCGCAAGTCCGATGGCCGGCTCGACACCATCCCCGGTTTCCTGCCGCCGCTGGGCAGCATCCAGGCCGGCTGCGTGTTCACGCCGCGCTGCGACTTCGCCGACGCGGTCTGCCGCACCACGGCGCCAGCGGCCACCCGGATCGGCAGCCAGATGGCGTGCTGCCACCACATCGACCGCGCCACCGCATCGGGCCGGAATGCGCCGGAGGCCGTCCCGGTCCCGTCGGCGGCGCCCGGTTTCGGCCGGCCGGCGCTGCGGGTGTCCGGCGTGTCGAAGACCTTCCGTGTCGGCTCGCATGCGCTGCGGGCGGTGACCGACGTGTCGCTGACGCTGCGGACCAGCGAAACGCTCGGGCTGGTGGGCGAGTCCGGCAGCGGCAAGACGACCCTGGCCCGGCTGCTGCTGGGCCTGACCGCGCCCGATCCCGGCGGACGGATCGAACTCGACGGCCAGCCGGTGGCGGGCCAGGCCAAAAGCCGCTCCCGCAGCGACCAGAAGGCGCTGCAGATCGTGTTCCAGAACCCGGACTCCGCGCTGAACCGGTCGCACACCGTGCGCCATTTGATCGAGCGCTCGCTGTCCCGGCTCGGCGGCCTGTTCGGGCGGCAGCGGGCGGAGCGGCTGATGGCGCTGGTTTCGGCGGTGCGGCTGACGGAACGGCACTTGTCGATGCGGCCGCGTCAGCTCTCCGGCGGGCTGAAGCAGCGCGTCGCCATCGCCCGCGCCTTCGCCGGCGACCCGCGCGTGGTGATCTGCGACGAGCCGACCTCGGCGCTCGACGTGTCGGTGCAGGCGGCGATCCTGAACCTGCTGGCCGACCTGCAAAGCACCGCCGGGGTCAGCTACGTGTTCATCAGCCACGATCTCGGCGTGGTCCGCTACCTTTCGGACCGCATCGCCGTGCTGTATCTCGGCCGCATCATGGAGATCGGCCCGGCGGAGGACGTGTTCAACGGCCCGCACCATCCCTATACCGAGGCCCTGCTATCGGCCGTGCCCGACCTCGCGGAACTGCGCCACGGCGAGCGCCCGGCCCGCATCCGGCTCAGCGGCGAGATGCCGAGCCCGCTGGCGCCGCCGCCGGGCTGCGTGTTCAACAGCCGCTGCCCGCGTAAGATCGGGGCGATCTGCGAGACCACCGAACCCAAGCTGCCGGCCGACGCCGACCACGCTATCCGCTGCCACCTGCCGCGCGACTTGTTGGGCCGGCGCGGCGGCGCACCGCCACTCGCGATGGCCGCAGGCCGCGCCCAGGCCCCGCTTTCTGCCTAGCCGACCTGTAAGCATAATCCTGGAGCCCGACACCATGACGCCGCGCGTGATCGATCCGCGTTCCACCGCCAACGCCAAGCTCACGGTCACCGAGCATACCGACCTGCTCGTCGTCGGCGCCGGCCCGGCCGGGCTCGCCGCCGCCATCGCCGCGGCGGGGCACGGCATGTCGGTCGTGCTGGTCGACGAGAACCCAATCGCGCCGGAAACGATGGGCGACGACGTGCCGCTGCATTTCGGTCAGCGCATGAGCGGCGCCGTGCGCAACCGCACCGCCATGACCGAGGCGATGCTGGCCAGCGAACCACGCCTGGCCGACGCCATCGAGGCCGGCGTGGATATCCGGCTGGGGACGATCGTATGGGGGCTGTATGCGAACGGCCCCAGCGTCGGCTGGCTGCCGGGCAAGGTGGCCGGGCTGTCGGACGGCGAGGCATCGTGGATGCTCGGGTTCACCGCCGCGATCGTGGCGACCGGGCGGCGCGACATGGGGCTGGCCTTTCCCGGATGGCAGCTTCCGGGCGTCATGGGGGCGACGGCGGCCGAACGGCTCGCCACGCGCTACGGGGCGCTCGATGCACGGCGGGCAGTGGTGCTCGGCACCTCCGCCGAGGCATTGCTGGCTGCGCTCGCGCTGCACCGCGCGGGCGTGGAAGTGGCCGCAATCGTGGAGCAGGCGCCTGAGGCGATCGGCCCGGCGGCGCTGCTGGATGAACTTGCGGCGGCCGGCGTGCCGTTGCTGACCCGGCACGTCATCGCCTCGGCCGCGGGCGACGTCGGCAGCGTGACCGGCGCCATCTTGGTGCGGTTGGACGACAGCGGCGCGCGCATCGCCGCGAGCGCTGCGACCATCGAATGCGACACGATCGTGCTCGGGATCGGCGCGGTCCCGGTGATCGAGCTGCTGGACGCTATCGGCTGCCGCTCGGCATTCTCGCGTGCGCGCGGCGGCCACGTGCCGGTCACGGACGTGTCGCAGATGACGTCGCTGCCCGGGATCTACGCGGTTGGCGACTGCGCCGGCGTTTGGGCGGTGAAATCGACCGACCGTGGGGTTGCCGAGGCCGAAGGCCGCCGCGCCGCCGCGCACGCGACGCAATCCGCCGTCCTCGCCGACATAGCGCCGCCGCTCGCCGAACCCTTGGTGGACCTGTCCGCCTACCGCCTCGCCTGGGTCCGCAGCGCCGTGATCGACGCACTGCCGGCGTCCGGAGCGGCGGAGGCGCATGTCTGCCAGTGCGAGGAGGTCACCGCCCGCGAAATTCTGGAGGTTCGGCCGCCGCGCTATCTGGGCTGGCGGCAGCCGCTGCGGAACAGCGCCGACCTGTCCGCCCTGCTCGGCAACGGCCCGCCGAACGCCGACCAGGTGAAGCGCCTGACCCGCGCCGGCATGGGGCTGTGCCAGGGCCGCCGCTGCCGCGAGCAGGTGGCGGCGCTGCTGGCGCTCGGTGCCGGCGTCGGCCTGGATCAGGTGCCGCTCGCCACCTTCCGCGCGCCGGTGCGTCCGTTGGCGCTCGGCCTGGCCGGGTCGCTGCCGGAATCGCCGGAGATGGCCGAGCACTGGGACGTCTGGTTCGGCATCCCCGGCCAGGTGGCGACGCCCTGGGAACTCAAGGCGGCGCGCGAGCCATGACCGGCATCGCCACCGACGACGCGGCGCAGCCGACCGGCGCCAGCGTCGTCATCGTCGGCGGCGGGGCGACCGGGCTCAGCGCCGGCTGGTGGCTCGCGCGTGCCGGCGTGGACGTGCTGGTGATCGACAAGGGCATCGTCGCCTGGGAGGCTTCGGGACGCAACGGCGGCGGCTGCACCCACGGATTCAGCCCGCTCTTCGCCGAGGAGCAGCGGCTGTGGCCGCAGATGGACGAGCTGCTGGGCTATCCCACCGAGTTCTCCGCCGGGCGCGTCCGCATCGCGATGGACGAGGCGCAGTGGTCCGACGCGCAGCGCATGGTACAGAACGGCGAGCGCTACGGCTTCCATACCGAGCGCCTGGACCCGGCGCAGCTGCGCGAGCTGGTGCCGCTGGCGGGCGACGTTTATGCCGCGCAATGGCACCACTTCGGCGGCCACGCCAATCCGCATCGCACCGTCCAGGGCTACGCCTGGGCAATGCAGGACCATGGCGGGCGCGTGCTGCAGCACACTACCGTCCTGGGTTTCGACGTCAGCGGCGGCCGTGTCACGGCTGTCGAGACCGATCGCGGCCGTGTCGGGTGCGATCACCTCGTGCTCGCGGCCGGGCCGCAGACCGGCAAGCTGGCGGCGATGCTCGGGATACGGGTGCCCGTGGCGGCCGCCCGCGCCGAGATGATCGTGACCGAGCCGCTGCCGCTGATGCCGGTGGGCGGCGCCGACGGCAACGGGCTGTATGGCCGCCAAACGCTGCGCGGCAACCTCGCCTATGGCGGCGGCCCGCACGAATGGTTGGACGACTGCGACGGCATGGGCGTGCCGTCGCGCAGCAGCACGCCGCTGATGGGCAACATCGCCGGGCACCTGGTCGAGATGTTCCCGCGCGCGCGGCATGCGCGCATCCTGCGCAGTTGGGCCGGGGTGATCGAGAACACGCCGGATGGCCGCCCGGTGATCGACAAGCTGATTGATCCCGCGAACGTGGTCGTCGCCACGCTGTCCAGCATCGGCTTCGGCCTTTCCCCCGCGTCGGGCCACGCCATCCAGGAGCTGGTGACCGACGGCGCCTGCCAGTTCGCCGACCTGAGCACGCTGCGCCTGTCCCGGTTCGCTGGGCTGGCGCCCGACTGGGCCGCGCAGCGGGGCTGGCAAAGCACGATACCCGCTGAACACCATCCCGAAGCATCATGGCCCGAGGCACCATGGCCCATCGCCTGATCGACCTGTCCGTCCCGCTGCGCGCAGACATCGCCAGCGACCCGCCCGACATGCTTCCGCAGATCGAGTATGTCGACCACCACCAGTCGGCGCCGCGTATCGCGGCCTATTTCGGCGTCCGCGTGGACCAGCTGCCGGAAGGCCAGTATGCCGCGATCGAGCGCTGCGCCATCAGCAGCCATAACGGCACCCACGTGGACGCGCCCTACCACTATTTCTCCCGCATGGACGAGGCGGTGACGCCGGGCGGCGTGCCCTCCATGCGCATCGACGAGGTCCCGCTCGAGTGGCTGTATCAACCCGGCGTCAAGCTCGATTTCCGCGGCTTGCCGGACGGCCACGTCGTGCAGCCGGCGGAGATCGAGGCGGAGCTCGCGCGCATCGGCCATGTCCTGAGCCCGCTCGAGATCGTGGTGATCAACACCCGGGCCGGCGCGCGCTACGGCGAGGCGGACTACGTGGACAGCGGCTGCGGCATGGGGCGCGCCGCGACATTATGGCTGACCGAGCGCGGCATCCGCGTCGTCGGCACCGATGCCTGGAGCTGGGACGCGCCGTTCAGCCATACGCGCCGGCGCGTGCAGGAAACGGGGGACGCCGGGCTGATCTGGGAAGGGCACCGCGTCGGGCGGGACCGCGCCTACTGCCAGATCGAGAAGATGCACAACTTGGAGGCGCTGCCGCCGACCGGGTTCCTGGTGTCCGCCTTCCCGGTCAAGCTGCACCGCGGCTCGGCCGGGTGGACCCGCGCCGTCGCGATCCTCCCAGCTTGAGCCCGGCCCGCTACCGCTGCGTGATCGTAAGCTGGGCGAGCTGCTCGCCGCCCGTGCCGACCACCGGGAGTTCCAGCGTGGCCGGATGCTTGGCGTCCTGCAGGACGGTCCAGGTGAAGGCGGCGGGGCTGGCCCCCGGCCCCTGCGGGAACGGCATGCCCGGCACCGCCCTCGCGGCGCCCGCCAGCGCCAGCCGGATACGGTGGCCCGGCTGCAGCACGTAGGCGGTCGGCAGCAGGTCGAGCTCGAAGCGCTGCGCCTGTCCGGGGATCAGCGGCCGGGGATCGGACAGCGACGCGGCGTGCGGCGCGTTCAGGTAGCCCTGGACGATCTGGGTGGACACGCCGTCGGGCGCGACGTCGTTCAAGCTGAACACCATATCGCCGTCGGCGGCGGACGACGCGGCCCAGAGCGACACGTGCGGGTAGCCGGTCACCTCGGTCGCCACCGGCAGCGGCGCCGTCGTCCAGGTCAGCACCTTCTCCTCATCCGGGCGCTGGTCGCCCACCGGGCGGCCCAGCGTGGCGCTGAGCAGCACGGGCAGGGACGGCCCAGCACCCGGCGTATACGGCAGCACCGCCGCTTTGCCGGCGCCACCCGGCCGGGACGCCAGCCCGCCGTCGTTCAGGCTGGCGATCGACCGGCTGTTGCCGGGCTGCATATACAGCCGGACCGGCTTGGCATCCGCGATCGGCCAATCGGCCTCATAGCGCCAGCGGTTCGCGCCCTTGACGAACAGGATCACCCTCGGCGCCGTTTCCACGCCGTTGTCGACGCCCTTCAGCCAGTGGTCCAGCCATTGTACCTGCAGCTCCTGCAGATAGTCGATCTGCCAGCCATGCGCGTGCGGCGCCAGCAGCAGGCGCTTGCGGGCGCCCGGCGCGTTGAACTGCTCGTAGGCACGGATATTCGCGGGCGAGATGTAGTCCTCGAGCCCGCCGGAGATGAAGGCAGCCACGCCGCGGGCGGCGATGGCGGCATGGTCCTCGGCCAGGGTGGTGCGCTCCCGCCACCAAGCGTCCAGGTTGCGGTGCTGGGTGGCCGTCGTGTATTCCGCCTCGGCGCCGGGCGACAGCTTGCGCGCTTCCCGCCCTGGCCCTGGCAGCATGCCGTCGGGGAACCACAGCAGGCCGTAGCAGTCGCCGCACGCCACTTGCGGCACGATCGCCTTCAGGCTTGGCGGCGCCTCCTTTGCGGTCAGCCATTGGCTGATCCCCAGCAGCGACGGTCCGACCATGCCGACGCTGCCGTTGCACCAGGGCTGCTTGGCCATCCACTCGACCGTGTCATAGCCGTCATGCCCGAACTGGTTATACAGGTCGGCCGTGCCGCCGGACTTGCCGGAGCCGCGCAGGCTGAGGTGCAGCACCGCATAGCCGCGGGCGGCGATGTCGAACAGCGTTCCGTCGAAGCTGGCGCCGGTGACGCTGCCGCGGCCATAGCCGTCGGACAGCAGCACGCAGGGCGTCGGGGCCGCGCCTGTGGCCAGCGTCGGCAGGAACAGCCGGGCATCGAGCTTCGTGCCGTCGCGGACGGTGATCGCGACGTCGTCCTGGATGGTGACGGGAAAGCGCTGCACCGGGTTCATCGTCCTGACCCGCTCTGGCAGCCATTGCCGCCCTTCGGTCCCCGCGCCGAGCTGAAACGGCTGCGCCCGAAGATCGGACGCCGCCAGCAGCATGAGCATAACGCCCCAGAGTGACGCGCGCCGCAGGGTAAGCCGCATGGTCTGTTCCTCGCCCGATGTTTTGCGGGCGACGGTAACGCGGGTGATCGAACTCTGTAAATCGAACCTTCGCTGCGCCACCCTGCCCGGGGTTGAAGCGTTCATGTCCGCACGGGCGAGGCATGCCATGCCGCCGCACGCTGCGCGGCAGGGTGAACCGTATCGAATGGGAGACACTATATGACATCATCCAAGCATCCGAAGCATCCGCCGGCCGGCCCCGATGATCTCGGCGCCGACGTGCCGCCGCTGCAGAGCGACCTTGAACGCAACCCGGGCATCGGCGCTTCGAAGGGCGCATTTGCCGCCACCGGCGTCGATCCGGAAACGGTCGAGGCCGACAACACGGTCGAGGGCGACGTGGTGAGCGACGGCGCCAAAGGCGGCGGCGTCGACCCGGGCAAACTGGGCCGCACGAACAAGTAACCGAGGAATCGGCGACGCACACGCCCGGCTTGGCCGCCCGCCCGGATGCCGGCCCGAATACCGGCCCGAATACCGGATTGGCAATTCGGCCTAGTTGCGTCTAAACTAGCCTCTCCAAATACGAAAGCAGTCAATATGGCGAACGGTACAGTTAAGTGGTTCAATGCCGACAAGGGCTTCGGCTTCATTCAGCCGCAGGATGGCAGCAAGGATGTGTTCGTGCACATCACGGCGCTCCAAGCAGCCGGGATCAACAGCCTGAATGACGGTCAGAAGGTCACCTATGACGTGGTGGCCGAGCGCGGCAAGCAGGCCGCGGCGAACCTGAAGCTTGCCTGATCAGCGGCGCGGCATGGCCCGGCATCAAGCGGCAACGCCGCCGCCCCTCGTCCGGGGGATCTCGCGCTTTCGCCTTCGCATCTGCTTTCTAGGCGGCGGGTCCAAACCGTTCGGCTGGGAGGTTTGCGACGAGGAGGACGGCCGATGCGTGCGGCGGTCGGCAAACCGCTTCCGTACATCCTCCGAAGCCTGGCAAGCTGGTTCAGCGGTGCTGGACGAGCAGGATACCGACGGCAGGTGATCGTTCGGACACGATAAGGGACGCGGCATTGGCCCGAATACCCTATGCCAACACGGCCAGCCCCCAAACGCGGGAGCTGGCCGAGCGCATTACCCGGGAACGCGGCAGCGTCCTCCACCTTTATGCCATGCTGCTGTACAGCGGACCCGTCGCAGAAGGCTGGCTGCGCTATCTTACTGCGATCCGGCACGAATGCGCGTTGCCGGGCGCCTTGCGTGAGCTGGTTATCATGCGGATTGCGCAGCTCAACGGCGCACCCTACGAGGCGGAGCAGCATGCACCCATCGCCTTGCGCGAGGGGGTGACGCAGGCGCAGATCGACGCGCTTGAACGGTGGGCGGAGTGTGGCCTGTTCGACGACGTCCAGTGCGCCGTACTCGCCTATTGCGACGCCATGACGCGCGAGGTGCATGTGCCCGACACGGTGTTCGCGGCGGTGCGCGGCGCCATGGACAACCGAAACCTGGTCGAGCTGACCGCCACCATCGGCGCCTACAACATGGTGTCCCGCTTCCTCGAAACCATGAAGATCGATGCACGGGACGACATGAGCAGCGGAGCGCAGTGAGGGCGGGGCAAATGCTGAGGCTCGACGGGAAGGTCGCAATCGTCACCGGCGCTGGGTCGGCAGGGCCGGGATGGGGCAACGGCAAGGCCACGGCCGTGCTGCTTGCCCGGCAAGGCGCCACGGTTTTTGCCATCGACGTCAATGCCGAAGCGGTCGCGGAGACGCTGTCGATCATCCATTCGGAGAACGGCAGCGCCATGGCGCATGTCGCCGACGTGACCTCATCCCAGGAGGTTTCCGAGGCGGTCGAGGCGTGCATCTCCGCCTTCGGCCGGCTCGATATCCTGGTGAACAACGTCGGCGGGTCGTTCCCCGGAGGCGCCGAGGGCATGGCGGAGGCTGAGTGGGAGCGGCAGCTCGACTTCAACCTCCGGAGCGCCTTCCTCGGCTGTAAGTTCGCCCTGCCTTATCTAAAGCGGCAGGGCATGAGCGCCATCGTCAACCTATCCTCGATCGCTGGGCTGCGGATGAGCGCGGACCGGCCGCACGTTGCCTATAGCGCCGCGAAATACGGGGTGATCGCAATGTCCAAGTCGATCGCCATGGAAAACGCCCGGGCCGGGGTGCGCTGCAACACTGTCGTGCCCGGCCTGATGCACACGCCGCTCGTCGAGACCCGGCTGGTCCGTCAGCTCGGCTCCAACAACGCGGCGGAGCTGATTGCCAAGCGCAACGCGCAGGTGCCGATGGGCAAGATGGGCGACGCCTGGGACGTGGCGCACGCAATTCTGTTCCTCGTCGCCGACGAGGCGCGCCACATCACCGGGACGGAGATCATCGTGGACGGGGGGATTTCCGCGGCGATGCCGTGACGCCGGGCCACGAAGAAATGCAGGAGCATCGAATGGGCATACTCGCCGGGCGGCGTGCGATCGTGACCGGGGCAGGCAGCGGAATCGGCCGTGCGAGCGCCCTGCTGTTCGCGGCCGAGGGCGCTGCGGTGCTGGCGGTGGACCGCAACGAGGCGGCGGTGCAGGAAACCCGGGCGCAGATCGTGGCGGCGGGCGGACGGGCGGAGGCGATGGCGGCCGACGTGGGCGATGAGGCGCAGGCGGCAGCCTATGTGGCGCGCGCGATCGAAGCCTTTGGCGGCCTCGACGTCGTGCACGCCAACGCTGGGGTGTCCGGCGGGACGACCCCGCTGCTCGAGGCCACGGCCGAGCTTTGGGCCGAGGTGCTGCGGATCAACCTGATCGGCGCCTTCCTGGCCATCCGTCATGCGGCGCCGCACATGGTGGCGCAGGGCCGTGGGGCGATCGTCTGCACGGCCTCAGTCGCGGGGCTGCGGGCCAACGCCGCCGGGGCTGCCTACAGCGCCAGCAAGGCCGGGGTGATCAGCCTGGTGCAAACGGCGGCGGCGTCGCTCACTGGCACGGGGGTGCGGGTGAATGCGGTCTGTCCCGGGCTGATCGAGACCGGCATGACGCAGCCGCTATTCGAGGCAGCGCGGGCGCGCGGGTCGGAGGGCCGGATCGGCCAGCTCAATCCGCTGCAGCGGTATGGCGTGCCGGGGGAGATCGCGGCAGCAGCGCTGTTCCTCGTGAGCGACGCGGCGTCGTATGTGAACGGGCAGGCGCTGGCGGTCGATGGCGGCCTGTCGGCGATGCTGCCGTTCTCACGGACGCCGCATCGGTAGAGGGTGCGGGCTGAGGATGGTTTTCGGCGCACTTGTCACGCCAGCTACTGCCGGGCTTGGTGGGGAGCGCACGTAGAGGACTCGGCCTGTTGACGGCTGATTTGCGCCCATGGCGGTCGTTCAACCGGTCGGTAGCAGCTCCCGAAAGCTGCCGTTTACCCGTGTGGCTCGTGACTGTTCGCTCTGTAGCGGCGGCATCAGGTGCCAAGCTGACGTGGTGATCGGGACGCTGCGGTTGTCAAGGGACAGCAATCTCCGCCAGCAATTCTAAATGGCTGATGAGAGGGGTGGGTTTCGCTTTGGCTTGAGGTGTGGTGCAAGCCGGCATGGAGATGCTTGAGACCCTTTTGGAGGGCGTTCGCTCGGCCTGTGCGGCTTTTCCCGA
>JAABUY010002133.1_pt1 | contig 24307 bp, 26 predicted proteins | sample 5560271 | NCBI WGS metagenome assembly JAABUY01 (sample SAMN10711886, study PRJNA513374) | rock metagenome | isolation source: Antarctica rocks | place: Antarctica: Victoria Land, University Valley | reverse complement strand
CATCGACTATCTCAACACGCGCACAAAGACGATCGTCACCAACTATTTCACAGCACCCCTGATCCGGTACGCGCAGTGACCGCTATATTTGGCGCTCCCCGTAATAGCGCCCGATGCTCCAGAGCCACCTCGGGGGCCCCCCACGGAATGTTCGCGAACTGGAGATCAGCAGGGGACGCCGCGTAGGATCGCGCCGTGGACCATCGCCGCGCTATCGCAGAGCGCAACTTCGCCGCGATCCTTGACGCTACCCAACGGCTGCTCGCGCGGCGCATCACCCTGAACATGGCGGCGGTCGCGGCGGAGGCCGGGCTGTCGCGTGCGACGCTCTACGCGCACTTCAAGACACTGAGCCATGTCGTTGAGGCAGCCGTCGAGCGGGCGGTGAACGCCTCGCTGGCCGCGATCGAGGCAGCCGAGATCGACACAGGCCCCGCTGACGAGGCGCTGCACCGAATGATCTCCGCGTCCTGGAGCCAGCTCGCAAGCGGCGACGAGCTGGCACACGCCGCCGCCGAATACCTGTCCACCGAGCATCTCTCCCGCACACACGCGCCATTGATGGCGCATCTTCGCAAGCTTGTGGACCGCGGACAAGGCGACGGGACGTTCCGCACCGATCTCCCCGCCGACTGGCTGGTGACGACTTTCTACGCGTTGGTGCACGGCGCAAACGACCACGCACGCGCTCACCGCATCAAACGCTCGCAGGCCCTGCGTATGCTCGAGGCCACGATGTCCGATTTGTTCGCTAGGCAGTGGCCCAGCTCCCGTGTCTACGAGTCATAGCGACTCGCTTCCGAGAGACACGACCGTCCCGACGATCCACCAGCAAGGATCTCGTCTAGCTCTCGGAGCACCTGTGGGCTGACCACCAGTTCGAACCGCCCCCTCGGCCCACGCGAGCACGATCCGGGCGGGTGTGCCGGTGGGGAGAGAAGGGCTGAGACGAGGACGTTGGGTTCTAGGACCGCGCGCACGCGGTCCTATGCGCGCTCGGCGGCGCTCCGCTGCCGGACGGCGTGGACCTCGGCGTCGGCCAGCTCCATTGCCTCGTCCTCGCCGAGACCTGCGCCGACTTCTGCCGCTCGGCGCTCGAGCAGGGCCCGGACGCGCTCGCGGCCGCCGGCCAGCTGCAGGTATCGCTCATAGGAGAGGACCACCGCCTCCGGTCGGCGACGTGCTCCGATCACCACCGGCTCGGCGTCAGCCCCCGTCCGTCGAAAGTGCTCCAGCATCGACGGAAGCTGCTCGCGCGCCTCGCGAGTGGCTAACACGTCGTGGGGCTTCGGTGCCATGAAGTGAGGATACACGAACGTGTACATGTCGGGAGTGGAGCGACGTTCCGGTTGGCTCGGTAGGAAAACCTCATAGAAACAAACGATTCGGCCCCTCGTCGGGCCGAACCGGCACAACGTCGTGGGCGCGACGGGGATGCTTGGACGACCCGTCTCCGCGCGGCTGCGGGCGGACGGGTTCGAACGACGAGGAGGCCTGAAGCGATGGATGTGCGCTCGCTGATCGCCGTCCTGCTCGCTGGCGTGCTCGCCGGCAGCGAGCTGACCTCCTGGGGCATCGTCCATCCGACTCTCTGGAAGCTCGACCACCGAGCGCGGGTGCGCGCCGAGAAGCTGATGTACCGGCGTTTTGCGAGCATCGATCCGTTCCTCATGACCGCCACCATTGTGGCCTGCCTCGTGGCGGCCGGTGGCCTCCATGGGCGCTCGGGCACGGTCGCGCTTGAGGCCGGCATCTGCTTCGCCGGCATGCTCGCTGCTTCGCCGGCATGCTCGCGATCACGCTGATCGGGAACATGCCAATAAACGTTCGCGTGCTTCGCTGGGACGAAGAGCACGGCGACCCGGACGAGTGGCGGCGGATACGCCGACGCTGGGACCGCCTGCACGGCGTTCGGATCCTGCTCGACAGCGCCGGGTTCACCCGCATCACGCTGGCCGTCGTGGGCGCCTAGCGTTCGACGACGGCTGGACACACCGCTGGCCTGCGGCTAACCTCCTCCCATGCGCCAACGCGTCCTTCTGCTCTTCGGAACGCTCTACCTCGGAGCCGCCCTGATGGGCCACGCGCAGGAACGGCGCGGTGGGATGACGTGCGACTGCCAGGATGCCTGCTGGTGCAAGAGGCCAGGTCTTGGCCTGTTCCGCTGGGTCTTCCCGCTCGGCCACAAGCGCCCCTGATCCTCGGATACCGCGCCCCTGAGCCACGGTCGGGGAGAGGTGCGTCTGGCTTTGGCGGGTCAGTGGGCCCAAACGCCGCATGGCCTCGACGGCAATGCGCCTAGAGCACCCACCACTCATCTCGGGAGATCTTCATGCGAGCTGCGGTCCTCCATCAAGCCGGTGGCGCTCCCGAGGTCGGTGAGTTTCAGGACCCCGAAGCCGCGCCGGGTCAGGTGGTCGTCGAGGTTGCCGCCGCCGGCCTGAATCCGGTCGACCTCCTGCTCGCGTCGGGAGCCATGGGCTCGCCGCAGGTGCCGGCGGTGGTCGGCCGTGAGGGCGTCGGCGCGCTCCCTGACGGACGGCGGGTGTACTTCAACTCGCCCGTCGCCCCCTTCGGGTCATGGGCGCCGAGAAGCGTGGTGGACCCCCAGCGGGCGTTTCTGGTCCCCGACGGGCTGTCCGACGAGCTCGCCGTGACCATGGGCATCGCCGGACTGGCCGCCTGGTTGCCCCTGGTCGTTCACGCTCGGGTCGGCGCCGGTGAGCGCGTCCTGGTCCTCGGGGCCACGGGCGTCGTGGGACAGATCGCGGTGCAGGCAGCCAAGATCCTCGGGGCTGGACGGGTCGTCGGCGCCGGGCGCAACGCGGATGCGTTGGAGCGGGTGACCGCGCTGGGTGCCGATGCCACCGTGGTCATCGGTGGCGGCGAGGATGCGCAGGCGTTGAAGGCGGAGGCACAGGACGGCTACGACGTGGTGATCGACACGGTCTACGGAGCGCCGGTGGTCGCGGCGTTCGACGCCACCGCGCCCGGCGCGCGCGTGGTGACCATCGGCACGGGCGCCGGAGACGCCACGATCCCGTTCCGAGCGCTCCAGGGCCGCTCACACACTGGGCATGGCAACCAGTTCGCCAGCCCGGAGGTCCAGCGCGACGCCTACGCCAAGCTGACCGAGCACGCGGCGTCCGGCGAGATCGTCGTCGAGATCGAACGCTTCGCGCTGGATCGCGCCGAGCAGGCCTGGCACGCCCAGGCCGCCGGGCCTCACCACAAGCTCGTCGTCATCCCGTGAGTCCCGGCCGCGGCGACGCCCCTGCCGGACGGGCGGCACGCGCGGGGGGGGCTAGACGGCGAAGACGGGACGTCCGCGCTGAGGCGACTCCTCCGAGCCACCGCACTGGCCGCCGCGGGCGTCCCTTCGCGTTCGTAGGCTCGCCGCCGCCGCTCGCGGCCGTTCAGCCCGGCGTCAGCAGGTGCTCGAAGACGTCGTCGACCTGCTGCCAGCCGATGCGCAGCAGGAACTGCGAGTTGCGCCCGTAGGACTTGGCGCCGAGGATGAAGAAGTCGGGCTCGGGGTTGACGAGGGTCTCGGGGCCGTGGGCGACCTGGGCCAGGCAGTCGCCGCCGGACTCCGAGAGCAGGGCCGCGGCGAGCTTCATGGGTCCGGAGGTCGCGTAGCACTCGTGGACCTGAAGCTGGCGGTAGATCCCGGCGTCCCCCACACCGCCGTTGAGGGCGAGCACGCGGTCGACGACGACCTCCTCGGCGCTCCCGTTGCGCAGGGTGATGGCCATGGCCCCGTCACGACCGCGCAGCGCCTCGGTTACGCACGCCGTCCGGACGCTGATCGCCGGCGACGCACCGGCGGCAAGCTCCGACGCGCTGGCGTTGAGCCGCGCGCGGGCGGGCAGGGGGTCGGAGTCGACGGCACCCCAGTCCGGACGGGCGCTGCGCACCGCCCACACGACCTCGGTGCCCGGCGCCTGGCGAGCGAACTCGGCGAGCTCGCGCGCCGCGGTCTGGGCCGAGTGCCCGGCACCGGTGAGCAGAATGCGCTGGCCGGCCCATGCCTGGCGGTCGCGGTTCAGGGGCGGGAGGAAGCGTTCGATGCGCCCGTCGAAGGCGCGCTCGCCGATGGCGTCGATCCCCCCGTCGCCGAGGCGGTTGGGATTCCCGTAGGTCCCGGTGGCATCGATCACGACGTCGGCGCGCACGTTGTCCTCGCTGCCGTCGGCGCGCTCCACCAGCACGCGGAAGGCGTGCTCGCGCCGGCGCCCGGAGCCAATCTCCTCGTGCTTGAGCAGGCCGTCGCGCGAAACGGCCAGCACCCGGGCGGCGGTCTCGATGCGTCCGCTGAGCACCGGCAGGGACGCCAGCGGGTCCAGGAGCTGGTCGGCGAGCTCGGCCCCGGTGGGCAGGGCATCGCCGTCGGGAACTTCGCGACCCGCCGCCTGCAGGGCGCGCTGGGCACGAGGAGACACGTTCATCGCCCACGGCGTGAAGGTCTGCACGTGACCCCAGGATCTGACGTGGCCGCCGACGGCGGGGGCGGCGTCGTAGACGGTGAAGTCGAGGCCGTGCTCGGCGGCGGCGAGGCCCGCCTCCAGACCGATCGGGCCGGCCCCGAGAATGGCGACGCGTGGGGAGGCGCTCATGCGCCAGGATCGTAGGGGAGCGGCCAGTGGTGTGCTGTGATTGGGCGCCGCCCCGCTCCGCCGGGCCGCCGAAACGCTCATGCCCCGGATCGCCGCCTTCGGAGGCGCCTACGCCAACCCCCATGCGCTCGGCGCGATGCTCGCCGATGCCCGGGCCCGCGGCTGCGAGCGGATCTACAACCTCGGCGACAACGGAGGCTTCGGCGCGGAGTGCGACGCCGTGTGGCCCCTGCTCCGCGCCGCCGACGTCGTCTCGATCGCTGGCAACTACGACGTGGCCATCGGTCGCGGAGATCCCGACTGCGGCTGCGGCTATTCCGACCCGCGCGACAACGAGTTCGCCCAGGTCATGTACGACTTCACACGGGAGCACACCTCGGCTGCGTTCGCGACCTGGATGCACGCGCTGGCCCCCAAGCTCGACGAGCGCATCGGCGACTGCCGGGTGGCCATGGCCCACGGCTCGCCTTTGGCCACCAACGACTTCTTGTGGGAGTCGCTGCCTGACGACGAGCTGCGCATCCGCATCGCCGCGGCCGGGCACCCTGACGTGCTTCTGTGCACGCACACCGGGATTCCCTGGCGGCGGAGGATCGACGCCACCCTGATCGTCAACGTCGGCTCGGTGGGGCGGCCGGCCAACGACGGCCGGCGCGAGACCTGGTACGCCGTGGTGGACCTCGACGGCGCCCAGGCCCGAGCCGAGCTGGTGCCGGTCGCCTACCCGTGGCGGGCCCAGGCCGCCTCGATGCGCGCCGCCGGGCTCCCCGAGCCCTTCGTCGAGACGGTGGAGACCGGCTGGTGGACGACGTGCCTGGAGATCGTGCCTCCCACCGAGCGCGCACGAGGGCGCTTTCACGTCTACCGCGAGGCGCTGCCCACCGGCGAGGCGAGCTCCGACACGGGTTGGGCCGACCCCGTGGCGCTGGCCGACGACGGACGGCCGGTCGTCGGGCTGTTCGGCACGCCCCTGTTTCCCCCGCGGTTGTGGGTCTACACCAACTTCCACTGCAACCTTGCCTGCGACTACTGCGTGGTGTCGTCCTCACCGCGCGCGTCGCCGCGCATGCTGGAGCCCGACCGCTTTGCCAAGCTGGTCGACGAGGCCCTGGACGAGGGCTTCTCCGAACTCTATCTCACCGGTGGCGAGCCCTTCGTCCATCCCGAGATCGTGGCCATGATCGAGTACGCGGCCGAGCGCATGGAGACGGTGGTGCTGACCAACGCCATGCTCTTTCGTGGGCGCCGGCGCGACGAGCTCGCCCGGCTCGCCGGTCACCCGCGCCTCACGCTGCAGAGCTCGGTCGACGGCGCCCGGGCCGCGACCCACGATCGCTGGCGCGGTGCGGGCTCCTGGCGGCGGGCCATGGACGGCATTGCCTACGCGCGGGAGCTGGGGCTGCCGCTGCGCGTGGCCATGACCGAGACGCCCGAGAATCGTGGCGAGGTGGAGGAGCTGCGCACCATGCTGGAGGGCCTGGGCATCCGGGGCGCGGACTTCGCCGTGCGGCCCCTGGTCGGGCGGGGCTTTGCCGCCGGGCTCGGCGACATCGGTGCGGTGCAGGTGTCCGACGCCGTGATGGTGCCCGAGCTGACCATCTCCCTCGATGGCGCCCACTGGCATCCGGTCGGCGGCGACGTGGCCTCGAGCCCGGACTTCCTGGTGGCGGCGGGCGAGGTCTCGCTGGCGGCTGCCAAGCAGCGCATCATCGAGCGCTACCTGACCCTGCGCCAAGACGATGGAAGCCTGCCCACGGCGTTTCGGTGCGCGGTGTAGTGCGACGGTACGCTGGCCGTGTGAGTGCTCGCCGCCTGCTCGCCCGCCTGCGTGAGGTCGAGCTGGTCACCCGACCGCAGCACCCAGACCTTGTCGCCGCGCTGGCCGGTCGCTGGGCCGAGCTGCCGGCCCACGTCAAGACCGACCGGCAGATGCTCGGCCGGCGGACCGTCGGATGTGAGGGGACCCACGGCGTCTTTCCGCGCTGCAACCTGGCCTGCACCCCCTGCTACCACTCGCGCGAGGCCAACCGGGTGCGCATCGACGGCGCGCACACCGTGCGCGAGATCGATGAGCAGATGGCTCTGCTGCGCGAGCGTCGGGGCCCGGGCCAGAACGCCCAGCTCATCGGCGGCGAGGTCACGTTGCTGGCCCCCGACGACCACGCCGCCGCCCTGGAGGCCATGCGCCGCCACGGGCGCAAGCCCATGAGCATGTCCCACGGCGACTTCGACTACGACTACCTGGAGGCGCTCGCCCTGGATCCGGATACCGGGCGGCCGCGGTTCTCGCAGCTCTCCTTCGCCGGGCACTTCGACTCGATGATGTACGGGCGGCGCGGCATCAAGCGGGCTCGCAGCGAGGCCGAGCTCAACCCCTACCGCGAGCGCTTCTGCGCCATGTTCAACCGGTTGGAGCGCGAGCACGGCGTGCGTGCCTACCTGGCCCACAACATGACGGTCACGCCGCGCAACATCGACGAAGTGCCTGGGGTCATTCGCGACTGCCGCGAGATGGGGTTCAGGATGTTCTCCTTCCAGCCCGCGGCATTCGTCGGCAACCGGGCGCGTTGGAAGGACGACTACCGCGAGTTCTCCACCGACGAGGTCTGGGCCCGGGTCGAGCAGGGCGCCGGGGCCCGGCTGCACTTTCGCGCCCTGCAGATCGGTGACGAGCGCTGCAACCGCACGGCCTACGGCGGCTATGTCGGGGACCGCTACGTCCCGCTGCTGCATGAGGACGACGACGGTGACCGGGCGTTCCTCAACGATTTCATCACCGCCTTCGGGGGGATGGACTTCGACGCGCCAGCAGCGGTGCTCGGAACGCGCCTGGCACGAGGCCTGGCCCGTCATCCGGCTGCGCTGCCGGGCGCCGTCGGATGGGCCCGGAGGCTCATTCGGCGCGCCGGCGGGCCGCGGGCGGTGCTGCGCTCCAGTCCGCAGGCGCTCACCTTCGTCATGCACGCGTTCATGGATGCCCGTGACGTCCGCCCGGCGTGGGAGGCACTGCAGCGCGGGGAGCGCAGCGACGACCCGCGGATCCGCGCCACCCAGGAGCGTCTGCAGGCGTGCTCCTACGCGATGGCCCACCCCGAGTCGGGAACCCTGGTGCCCGCCTGCGCCCAGCACTCCGTGCTGGACCCCGAGGAGAACCTGCGCCTCACCGAGCTGCTTCCGCTCACCGTCCAGGACGCGCCGGACTCCGCGGCTGGCCCGAGCCTGCCACCGCCGCGACCGGCGCCTGAGTTGGGGTCGGAGCGCTGACCCCGGTGCCCCCGTTTCCGGCCGTGCTGCGGCCTGGTGATCGCGCCCCGGTCCTGGACCTGCCGACGTGGGACGGCAGCGGCTTTCGCCTGGAGGACGCCCGGGGCCGCCCGCTTCTGCTGACCTTCCTGCGCCACGCCGGCTGACTGTTCTGTCGCACGCACCTCGTGAAGGTGCTGCACCACCGGGAGCGCATCGATGCCGTCGGCAGCCTGGCCGTGGTCATCCACGACACGCCCGATCGCGCGCGCCGGGGTTTTCTGCACGACCTCAAGGTCGACGCCCCGGTCCTTGTCGACCTGGACATGGCCGCCTACCGCGCCTGGGGACTGCGCCGCGCGGGGGTGCGCGAGGCCTACGGCTCACCGCGCGTCTGGTGGGGCTATGCCCGGCAGGCGATCGCCGAGGGCCAACGGCCAGGCGTGGGCTCGGATCCGCGTCAGCTGGGCGGCGACTTCGTCGTCGGCGCCGACGGGCGCGTCTTGTCCGCCCACCCCCAGCCATCGCTGGACGAGCGCCCGCCCGCCGGCATGCTCATCTCCGAGCTCGAGGCCGCGGGCGCCGCGTCCGTGCCGTGAGGACGCCGCCGTGCCCGGGGGCGTCGTGAGCGGCGCCCCCGGGCGTGGGCGCCGCGCTCACGAACCCGCGACCGCCGGTGAGCGCTGGGCCCGCTCCGAGCTGGAGCGTCTGCGCGCCCGCCGCTTTTCGCCCGCGGCGGTGGTCGCCTTCCTCGACGCCTCGTGCCGGCGCAGCGCCGAGGTGCGGACCACGCGCCCCCGGCTCGCGCGGCAGGCCCGCCGCTGGGAGCTCTTCGGCGCCCTGACCTGGGCGCTCCTGGCCGCCGGGCGGCGTGAGCCGTTTTGCCGTCGGCTGCGCTCCGGACTGTGCTGGTGGGCCGCCTGCGCGCTCATGCTCGAGTGGCATCTGGGCATGATGGAGACCGAGGGCGGCGAGCCGCTGGCCCTCGGCGCCGCCGACGCGCTCACCCTCATGCGGGCATGGCTGGTCCCCGTCGCGGCCGACGGACCGGACCCGCTGGTCTGCGCCACCGCGGCGATCACCGACATCTTCGACGGGGTCTGGGCCCGGCGTCGGGGGTCCACCCGGGCCGGACGGGACCTGGAGGGGCTGGTCGATGCATGCTTCGGGCTCGCTGCGCTGCGTGGGGCTCGGCGGCGGGGCATGCTCGGTGTGCTCCCCGCGCGGGCCGAGGGGCTGCGCTTGCTCACCGGGATCGCGCTGGCCACCCTGATCTACTTCGGCCGGGCGCGAGCACCGGATCCGGCCCTCGCCCGGGCGGCGCGGGCGACAACCGCGCTGCGCGCCGGGGGGCTGATCGTCGCCGGGACCGGACGCCGGCAGATCGCCGATGTCGCCGTGACCAGCGGCTCGGCGCTCAGCATCGCCCTGGCGGTGGTTGCCGTCGGGCGGGCTCGTCGCGCCCGGTGACGGGTGAACTGCGACGTGGAGCGAGGGGCCGCAGGCGACTGGGGCCGCGGCGATCGGGAGCCGCCACGCCGGCCGGCCGTCACCGGACCCGCCGGTACAGCCCGGCCAGGCGTTCGGGCGCGACGCCGGCCACGAACAGCCAGCGGATCACCACCCACGAGAGAACCGTACGGACGACCCCCAGCTGGCGCCAGCGCCGCGACGAGGTGAGGGCCGGACCGGGCAGGCAGGCCGTTGGACCCAGGCGCTCAAGCCGCCGGACGAAGTCGTAGTCGTCCATGATCGGCAGGGGGCGAAAGCCGCCCAGGCGGCGGAAGGCCTCCCGCCGCACCCACACCGACGAGTCGCCGTAGTAGAAGCCGAGCCGGCGCTGCAGCGCATAGGTGGCCGAGAGCATGCGTGAGAAGCGGTCGTCGCCGTCGAAGCGCAGGGCGAAGTTGCCGCCGACCACCGCCGGGTCCCCGGCGGCGGCGACCAGCGAGGAATGAGCGTCGCCGGGCAGCCGGCTGTCGGCGTGCAGGAAGACGAGCAGGTCCCCGCGAGCGGCCTCCGCACCGGCGTTCAGCGCCGCCGCGCGTCCGCCCGCAGGGGTCACGACAACGCGTACGCCCGCCGGATGGGTGGCGGCCAGCTCCGGGGTGCCGTCGGTGGAGCCGTTGTCGGCCACCACCACCTCCCAGCGGCCCCCGAGCGTCGCCACGTGGTCGAGCGTGGCGGTGAGCCCGTCACGCTCGTCGAGGGTGGGGATGACCGCCGAGATCAGCGGTCCGGCGCCTATTTCGCCGTCGAGCGGACCAGCCACCGGTAGCGCTTGGCGTTCGTGTAGCTGGCCTCGCTGGCGAGCTGCTGGATGCCGATGGACAGGGTCGGGTAGACGTGGACGAGGCTGGCCACCTCGGTCAGCTTGAGCTTCTGGTGGATGGCCAGGGCCAGCTCGTGGATGAGCTCGCCGGCGTTGGGCGCCAGCGCGTGGGCACCGACGATGCGGCCCTTCACCGTGACGACCAGGATGGCGCCCTCCGACGCGGAGTCCGTGCGGGCGCGGTCGGAGTGGATGAGATCCTGACGCCACACCTGGGCGTCCTCTCCATGCGCGTCGCGGGCCTGGCTTTCGGTGAGCCCGGCGTGGGCGAGCTCGGGGTCGGTGAAGGTGGCCCAGGGGACGAGGAAGTCCGAGCCCCGGCCGCCGGGGAAGAACATGTTGCGGATCGCCCGCGCCGCTTCGTAGCCCGCGGAGTGGGTGAACAGGTGGCGCCCGGCCAGGTCGCCCACGGCATAGACGCTCTTGACCGCGGTGCGGCGACGCCCGTCGACGACGACGCCGCGAGGGCCGACCTCGATGCCCAGCTCCTCGAGGCCCAGGCCCTCGACGTTGGGCCGGCGTCCGATGCCGACGAGGATCTCCTCGGCTCGCCAGCTCTGCGGCCGGCCCTCCTCGGTGCCGTGCAGCACCTTCGTCTTGGCGGCGACCTCCACGCGCTCGACGCTAATGCCCGTGCGCAGGTCGACCCCGTCGGCCCGCAGGCGCTCCATCAGCACGGAGACCAGGGTCGGCTCGTCGCGTGGCAGGATCCCGGGCCCCTTCTGGAGCACCGTGGTGGCCACGCCCAGCCGCGCGCAGGCCTGGGAGAGCTCGATCGAGATCGGCCCCCCGCCGAGCACGGCCAGGCTCTCGGGCGCCCGGGCCATCTCGAAGAACGTCTCGCTGGTCTGGAACCCTGCCTCGGCCAGGCCCGGGATGACCGGCTCGGCCGGCCGGCTGCCCGTGCAGAGCAGGACGAAGCGCGTCTGCAGTCGCTTGTCGTCACCGACCTGCACGGTCGTCGGGGAGACGAGGCGGGCCGGCCCCATGTGCAGTTCGATGCCCGCGTCGACGAAGCGCTGCGGATTGTCGTCGGTGTCGGCGAGCTGCTGCTGGACGGCGCGGATGCGCTGCCAGATGCGGGCGGTGTCGATCTCGGGCTCGTGGGGAGTGAGTCCGTAGCGATCGGCGTGGCGCATGGTGTGGGCTGCCTTGGCCGAGGCCAGCAGCGCCTTGGAGGGCACGCAGCCGGTCCACAGGCAGTCGCCGCCCACCCGCGAGCGCTCCACCGCGGCCACCCTGATGCCCAGCGTCGCGGCGAACTCGGCGGCCACCATTCCGGCCGAGCCCATCCCGACGATGACCAGGTCGTACTGCGCGGCCATCAGCGCCTTCAGTCCTGGTTAGGCCGCGGCAGGCATGCGCTTGCGGCGCCTCGCGCCGGGCGCGATGATCGACGCCCAGTCGCCGTCGTCGATGCGGGCCGGTGAGGTCGTGGCCAGAAAGTCGGCCAGGACCTCGGCCAGCCCGGCCGGGTCCTCCAGGTGCGGGAAGTGGGCGGCGCGAGGAAGTGTCTCGAAGCGGCTGCCCGGAATGACCCGATGGGCATCGGAGCCGTGGGAGAGCGGAATCGTGTGATCGCGCTCGCCCCAGACGATCAGCGTCGGTAGCGCGCCGAGGAGGTAGAGCCGATCGCGGGCGCTGACACGCTGACCGTGGATGTCGATGACCGCCCGCAGCGTCTGCAGGAAGGCGGTACGCGAGCCCGGTTCTTGCAGCGGACCCAGCGCTCGGGCGATGGCCTGGAGGTAGACGCCCGTGTCGACGCCCCGCGCTCGCAGCCGACCGCCCAGGCCGCCGAGCACGGCGAGCAGCCGCCGGTCGGCGGCCAGCGAGAGCAGGCCCGAGGCGCCGGGCAGCGCCGCGCTGCGCAGCAGCGGGCTCACATCGTGTCCCAGGCCGCCGCTGGAGATCAGCGCAAGGCGTTCGGTGCGTTGGGGGAACTGGTAGAAGAACTGCAACGCCACCCCACCGCCGAGGGAGTGCCCGACGATGCTGGCCCGCTCGACGCCGATGGCGACCAGCAGGTCGCGAATGCTCGCGGCGTGTGCTCCCAGCGAGTAATCGCCTCGCGGGGTGGCCGAGTCGCCGTGGCCGATGAGGTCGGGCGCGACGACGGTGTAGTGATCGGCGAGGCGCAGGGCGACCGCCTCCCAGTGCCGCGAGGAGTTGACCATCCCGTGGATGAGGACTACCGGCGGGCCGCTGCCGGCGATCCGGTAGATGACCCGGTGGCCGTGGAGCTCGACCTGCCACTCGTCGAAGGGGTTGGCCGGGCGCGTCACCGCGGCCGCCACCCTAGCTGGATGGGGCGGGGTGCCGCGAGTCTCGCCAGCATCCGGAGGATGGCTGCACGGAGCCTGTCATGAGTGAACTCTCAGGCGGATTTCGCGGGCCGTGCCCCAAACTGCGGACTCGAGACCATGCGCACGCCAACCCCTAAGCTCGGCCCCCGCCCCAGCGGGCGAAGGTCAGGAGGAGCGGGTGCTGACGGGAGCGGGGGCGGCGGCGGCACTGGAAGACCCCGAGCGCCGGGCCGGCGACACCCCGAGGGCCGGGGCGTTGCGCAGTACGTGGCTGCGGGCCAGGGCCGGGTCGTGCCCGGTGATCAGCTGGCCGAAGATGGCCAGACCACACATTCGAAGAACCCGCGCCCGACGAGCCGGAGGAGCCGGAGCCCTACGACCCGGAGCCCGACGAGCCCGACGAGCCGGAGCCCGACGAGCCGGAGCCCGAGGATCCCGATCCGGCGGAGCCGAGCCCGAGGAGCCCGACCCCGAGGAGCCCGAGCAGGGCCGGCCGGTCGCGGCGCGAATCGCGGCGTGGGTACCTTTCACCGCCGTGGCCTGTACCTCGACTCCGGAGCCCGTCCACCATCCTGATCCCCGAGCTGATCGTGCGCCGGGGCTGGCATCGCCATGCTCCACGATCCTCGCGCCGGACGGCTGCGCCGCGCCCTGACGCGTCATCCCGGGATCGTGGTGCGCAGAATGCCCTTCCACCGGCCGCGCGATTCGTGAGCGCGCCGGCCGGCTGACCGGCGCCCGCGGCCCGCGTCCGGGTATCCGGCACCCTCATGCTCGTGCTCCTGCGCTTCGGCTTTCCCGGACAGCACCTGCTGCGGACGCTGCGCGACCACGTCCTGCACAACCACGTCTACGTGCCGTGGTCGGTCGTCCTGTTCTCGGTGGCCGGCGCCCTGTGCTTCGCGTTGTCGTCGGTGCTCGAGCAGCAGGCGGCCTCCGACCAGCCGCCCGAGCTGGCGCTGCGCCTCAGCCTGCTCGTGCGCCTGCTCCTCCACCCCCGGTGGCTGCTGGGCAACCTGGCCGGCGGCGCCGGGTTCTTCTTTCAGCTCCTGGCCCTGCGCACGGGATCGCTGGCCCTGGTGCAGCCCATCTTCGTCTGCGGGCTGGCCTTCGCCATCCCCGGCAGCGCGGCCATGGAGCGCCGCTGGCTGAGCCTGCGCGAGTGGGCCACCACCGGGCTGATCGTCGGCGGCCTTGTCCTGTTCATCGCCGCGGCCAGGCCGGGACGGGGCTCGCCGCATGCCTCGACCGCGGGCTGGCTGGCTCTCGGGGCGATCACCATCCTCTCCGTCGGCGTCCTGCTGGCGCTCGCCCGGGGCGCCTCCCAGCGACGCCAGGCCCTCGCCCTGGGCTCGGCCGCCGGCATCCTGCTCGGCTCCACCGCCGCGGTCATCGAGCGCACCGGCTACCAGCTGCACCACGGCGGATTGGGCCATGCGCTGTCCAGCTGGTCGCCCTACGTGCTCATCCTCGCCATGGTCGCTGCGCTTGTGCTCATCCAGACCGCCTTCCAGGTCGGCGACCTCAAGCACTCCCTGCCCGCCCTCACCGTCCTGGAGCCGCTGGTGGCGGTCCTCATCGGCCAGCTGCTCTTCGGCGAGCACATCGCCCTCAATGGCTTGGCGCCGCTGGGCGAGGCGCTCGGGCTCGTGCTGATGACCGTCGGGGTGGTGGGCCTGGCCGCGGCACCGAACCGCCAGGGCGGCCACCGGCCCGGCAGCGACGCCGATTGATCGGCGGCGCCGGCCCCCGATCGAGGCCAAGGCTCGGCCGCGGCGCCCTGAGCGGGGCGCGACAGGCCTACCGGACCAGGGCCAGGGCCGCGTCGACGCACGCCGCGCGAACCTGCCCGTCCTCCAGGGCGAAGACCTCGGGCACGCCCCCCACCCCCTCGCGAACCCCGACGCCGACCCGGGCCAGGTGCATGGCCCCGAGCACCTGGGCGTAGAGCAGGTTGGCGGCCAGGTCGGGGTCGGCGGCACGGAAGTCGCCGGAGGCGATACCCGCCGCGACCGTCCGCGACAGCGGCCCCAGGCAGGCGGCCATGCCCTGGCCGAGACGCAACAGGACGGTGTCGGACACCCGCGCGCCCAGCTCGGGCAAAGGGCGGCGCATCAGGCTCAGAGCGCAGTCGAGAAAGGCCGGGTAGCGCAGACAGAAGTCGGCGTAGTGCTCGCAGAGGGCGCGCAGGCTGGCCGGCGGGTCGCTCAGGTCGGGGTTCAGGCCGCCGGGTGGCTGGGCCAGCTCGTCGAGGTAGCGCGTGACCGTGAGGACGAACAACTCGTCCTTGGACGCCACGTGCCGGTAGATCAGCGCCTTGTTGATTCCCACCGCGCGAGCGATGTCCTCGATCCCGGCCTCCTGTACGCCGCGCTCGTCCCACAGGGCTCGGGTGGCGTCGACGATGTCGCGCTCGCGCTCCCGTCGGGCCGCGGCCGGCGCGGAGCGGCGATGGGGGAGGGAGGTGGCCACGACAGGAGGCTACCGCAGGATTGAACGACAGTTTGAACCGCTTTTACACCTCCGCTAGCCTCACGCCAGGACTTCAGCCTGACGCTCGCCCATGGGGAGGAATCGATGAGCACCCACAGCACCGCCCAACAGTCCGGTGCGACGCCGACTGACGCCGCGGCCCTGACCGGCGCCAACGGCTCGGCCATGCACGCCGCCGCCGAGGCCCTGACCCAGGCCGGTTCGCAGGAGCTCACCTTCTCCCTCGAGCTCACCCAGGATCAGAAGGACATTCGCGACTGGGCTCACGGCTTCGCCGAGGGCGTCATGCGCCCCGCGGGCGCGGAGTGGGACGAGCGCGAGGAGACACCGTGGCCGATCATCGCCGAGGCGGCCGAGATCGGGCTGTACTCCTATGAGTCCCTCGCCCAGTTCTTCGGCGACCCCTCGGGCCTGTTGCTGCCCATCGTCAACGAGGAGCTCTTCTGGGGCGACGCCGGCATCGGCATGGCCATCATGGGCTCGACGCTGGCCGTGGCCGGGATCTTCTCCTCCGGCACCCCCGAGCAGATGGGCGAGTGGGTCCCCCAGTGCTACGGGACCGTCGACGACCCCAAGGTCGCCGCGTTCTGCGTCTCCGAGCCCGATGCCGGCTCCGACGTGTCCTCGCTGCGCACACGCGCGCGCTACGACAAGGCCAAGGACGAGTGGGTGATCAACGGCCAGAAGGCGTGGGCGACCAACGGCGGCATCGCCAACGTCCACGTGGTCGTCGCCTCGGTCGATCCCGAGCTCAAGGCCCGCGGGCAGGCCGTCTTCGTCATCCCACCCGGCACCCCGGGGCTGGAGATGGGGACAAAGGTCTCCAAGCACGGCCTGCGCGCCTCGCACACGGCTGATGTCTTCTTCGACGACTGCCGGATCCCGGGATCCTGCCTGCTGGGCGGCAAGGACAAGCTCGACGAGCGCCTGGCCCGTGCCCGCGAGGGTACGAGCGGACGCTCGCAGGCGGCCATGCAGACCTTCGAGGCCTCGCGCCCCACGGTGGGCGCCCAGGCCATCGGCATCGCCCGCGCGGCGTACGAGTTCGCTCTTGGCTACGCCAAACAGCGCAGCCAGTTCGGGCGGCCGATCATCGAGAACCAGGCCATCGCCTTCACGCTGGCCGACATGAAGCTCGAGATCGATGCCGCCCGGCTGCTGGTCTGGCGCGCTTCGTGGATGGGGCGCAACCAGCACAAGTTCACCAACGCCGAGGGCTCGATGAGCAAGCTCAAGGCCGGCGAGGTCGCCGTCTGGGCCACCGAGCGGGCGATCCAGATCCTGGGCGGCAACGGGTACACGCGCGAGTTCCCCGTGGAGCGGATGCACCGCGACGCCAAGATCTACACGATCTTCGAGGGGACCTCGGAGATCCAGCGGCTGGTCATCGCCCGGGCGATCTCGGGGACGCACATCCGCTAGTGGTCTACTAGGCCCATGGCGAGCGACTGGGCCCGGGAGGGATTGCTGGACGGACTGGAGGAGAGCGCCCGCAAGCGGCGCGTCCGGCTGCTCGACGAGCTGGAGTCCGCGGGCTGCGGGCGCGAGGAGATCCGCCGCGCGGCGGCCGACGAGCGCCTGTCGCTCCTGCTCGTCGACCGCACGCTCGGCGGTCAGCCCGAATATGACGCGCGGACCTTGGCCGAGCGCTCGGGAGCCGAGCTCGATTTCCTCGTCCGGGTTCAGCAGGCGATGGGAAGGGCGGTCCCCGACCTCGACGAGCCCGCCTTCGACCAGGGCGACCTCGAGGCGGCCGAGCTGCTTGCCCAGCTGCGCGCGGCCGGAATCGAGGAGGAGGGACTGCTCGAGGTCACTCGCGTCCTGGGTCGGGCGCTGAACCAGGGGGCCGACGCCATCCGCGGGGTGTTCGAGCGGGCCTTCGTCGAGGCCGGGGTGCCCGAGGATCAGTTCGCCCAGCGCAACGCCCGGCTGGCCAAGGGGCTGCTCGATCTGACCGGTCCCCTGCTCACCTACGTGTTGACCGTCCACCTGCGCGAGGGGATCCGGGCCGAGGCGGTCGGCGAGGCCGGTCGGGCGGCCAGCGGCGAGCTGGCCGGCGCTCGGGCGGTGGGCGTCGCCTTCGTCGACCTCGTGGGCTACACGCGTCTGGGTGAGCAGGTGGAGGCCGACGAGGTCGGCGCCGTGGCCCAGCGACTCGAGGCCCTGAGCACCGAGGTTGCCGTCGCGCCGGTGCGAGTGGTCAAGACCATCGGGGACGCGGTGATGCTCGTGGCGCCTGACGCGACCCGGCTGCTGGGCACCGTGCTCGAGCTCGTCGATCGGGTGGCCGCCGAGGGCGACGACTATCCCGAGGCGCACGCGGGAGTGGCGTTCGGTCCGGCCCTGGCTCGCGGGGGGGACTGGTACGGACACCCGGTCAACCTGGCCAGCAGGATCACCGCGATCGCCCGCCCGCGGAGCGTGCTGTGCGCCGACGCCATGCGCGAGGTGGCGGGCGAGGAGCGCTTCCGCTGGTCATCGGCCGGGTCCCGCCAGCTCAAGGGGCTGCGCCGACCCGAGCGACTGCTGCGAGCCCGGCGGCGCGAGGACGGGGAGGACGGCTCGGGCTGAGCGGGCCGACACGGCGCTCCGGTGCTACCGCGTGGCCGGCGAGCGCCGCGGCCGGCCTCGGGCCGCCGCGAGGACCACGATCGTCGCATCGTCTTCGAGCACGTCCTCTGAGGCTTGGTAGAGCAGGTGCTGGATGGCGCGCAGGGTGGCTGCGGCCGAGCCGCCGGGCACCTGATTGACCGCCCGGTGGATGCCGTCCACGCCGAGCGGTCCGCCATCTCCCTGGCGGTGGAGCACGCCGTCGGACAGCAGCAGCAGCCGGGCCCCGGGACCGACCCGCGCCTGGTGCGGGGCGAGGTCGAGCTCGTCGGCAGCTGAACCGAGGGCCGGGCTCGACTCCTCGCCCAGCTGATGCAGACCGCCGTCGACGTCGATGAGCAGCGGTCGATGGTCGCCGGCGCTGATCCAGCGGAAGATCGAGCTGGGGGCGTGCCAGCGGCCGATCAGCGCGCGGACCTCTCGGTCGGCGACCTTGGTCTCGCGCATCGTCTGATGCATGGCGGCGATGGTCTCGGGCAGCGACGCGTCGATCCGGCGCTTGGCTCGGAAAGCGCCGAGGGCGACGGCGCTCAGCGCCGCGGCACTGGTACCCGTGCCGTGGGCGTCCCCGATGCCAATCCAGGCCCCGGTGCGGTTCTCGACGTAGTCAAACCAGTCTCCGCCGATCTCATAGCCGGGCAGCACGTTGCCGGCCAGCGATGCGCCGCTGATGCGCACGAGCCGGGGAGGGAGGAGATTCTGCTGGATCTCCGCGGCCGCGCTGGTCTCCCGATGCCGGCGGGTGGCGTCGAAGACATCGGTGTAGGCGCCCGCCAACTCGACGGCCGCGGCGGCCTCCCGAGCCAGGTCGATCAGGGCTCCCTCGGGAGCGTCGACGGCGATCAGGGCTCCCACCGCGCGCCCGCGCAGCAGGAGCGGAGCGACGACGCAGCCGGGCAGCTGGTCCTCGATGGTCTGAGCGAGATCTAGCAGCCCTTCGCGGGGGATCTCGGGGCCAACGGCCAGGGGCGCGGGGATCTCGGGCGGGAACTCCGCCGAGCCGGCCAGCCGCAGGAGGCACTCGCCCTCGAGGTCGACGAGGTAGACCGCGACCGAGGAGACCCCGGCCAGCCGTTGGGCCTCGGCGACGATCTGCTCGCCGAGCAGGTGAGGGGGCACCTTGTTGAGCACGTCGGCCACATGGAGCACGACAGCTCCGCCGAGCTGCCCCGGCGGGCGCAGGGCGTCGGACTGGTTGGCGTCGCTCGCCTCGCGCGTACGATGGTGAACGGCCTCGACCAGCCGCTGCCGGGAGGAGAAGTGGCGGTAGACCGTGACTCGCGCCACCCCGGCGGCGGCGGCGATCTCGTCGATGCTCGTGTCCGGGTCGCTCGCCAGCAGCTCGGTTGCGGCCTCGAGGATGCGGGCGACGTTCTCCTCGGCGTCGGCACGTCGGCGGCGGCGATCTTCCGCTCCCTCGCCCGCCGTCATGGCCGCGCCTCGCTCTGGGAGCCGCTGGCGATCACCCCACCGAGCCTAGTGGTGACGGGCCCCAATCCCCAGGAGAACAAATAACTGAGACATGTCGTCTCAGTTCACGCAGGCCCTCGCATAGGCTGTACTATAGGGCACTCAGGTCGGCCATCGGGTTTCGCTGGCATATCACTTATCTCATTTGGAGGCACACGTGGCTGAGACGACCGAGGCATATGGATGGCATGGGCGCGAGCTGGTCGACGGGCAGGGCGCGAAGGTGGGGACCGTCGCCGAGATCTATCTAGACGGCCAGACCGGCAAGCCCGAGTGGGCGCTGGTCAAGGGCGGCCTGTTCGGGTCGAAGCAGCACTTCGTTCCGCTGGCCGGCGCGGCGCCCGATGGCGAGGCGGTTCGGGTGCAGGTGAGCAAGGACCAGGTTAAGGACGCGCCGGGCGTCGAGGCGGGCAGCGAGCTCTCCCAGGACGAGGAGCGCCGGCTGTTCGAGCACTACGGGGTGCCGTACACCGACGAGGGCTCGGTCACGGCTCAGGGCGCGCCGGACGCCGACAGGCCGGGCACCGCCGATCCTGCCTCGGGCTCGACCGGCGGGGCCATGACCCGCTCAGAGGAGGAGCTGCGGGTGGGCACCGAGCGTCGCGAGGCGGGTCGGGTGCGGTTGCGCAAGCACGTGGTCACCGAGCAGGTCCAGACCACGGTGCCGGTGCGACGTGAGGAGGTTCGCCTCGAGCGTGAGTCGATCACCGATGCGAATGCCGGTGCAGCGACCGAGGGCCCGGCGATCTCCGAGGACGAGCATGAGGTCGTGCTCCACGAGGAGCAACCGGTGGTCGAAAAGCGCACGGTGCCCAAGGAGCGCGTGCGGCTGGGCAAGGATGTCCAGACCGATGAGCGCGAAGTCTCAGACGAGGTGCGCAAGGAGCGCATCGACGTCGACGAACGCGCGCGGTAGCCGAGCGCTTCAGACGGGACGGCAGGGCCTTCTTGCCGTCCCGTCCCTCTCTCCCATCGATTGAAAGGACTTCAACGTCCCCATGGCCAGCATTCAGCTGACGCAGAGCATCCAGAAGGGCCTCGACGCCCTTCTCGGCTTCCTACCGCAGTTCATCGGCTTTCTCATCATCCTCGTCGTCGGCTACATCGTGGCCAAGATCGCGCGCAAGGTCGTGACCAAGGCGCTGCAGGGCCTCGGACTTGATCGAGCGCTGCACTCTGGGCAGACGGGCGAGTACGTCGAGAAGCTCAGTCCAGGTGCCAGCCCGTCGGCGCTGGCCGGCGCGATCGCCTACTGGTTCATCTTCCTCGGGGCCATCAGCATCGCGGTCACCGCGCTGGGCATCCAGGGGCTGACCAACTTCGTCAACTCGATCGCTGCCTACCTGCCCAACGTCGTGGCCGCGATGATCATCTTCGTGATCGCCGGCGCGGTGTCGACTGCCGTCGGCGCGCTGGCCGCGCGAACCATGGGCGACACCACCACAGGCAAGGCACTGGGCGCCGCCATTCCCGCCATGGTCATGGGCATCGCCGTGTTCATGGTCCTGCGCCAGCTGCAGATCGCTCCGGACATCGTCAACATCACCTACACCGCGCTGATCGGCGCCACCGCCCTGGCCCTCGCCCTGGCCTTCGGCCTGGGCGGTCGCGACGTGGCGGCAAAGATGCTCTCCGACGCCTACGACAAGGGTCAGGAGAACCGCGACCAGGTCAAGCAGGACCTGCGCCAGGGCAAGGAGCAGGCCCAGCAGGATGCCCAGACCGCCAAGAACAAGGCCGAGGAAAAGGCCGATGACGGACAGGCTGGGCGCGGCCAGCCGGAGCGCCCCGGCAGCTACCGCACCTGAGCAACCAGGGCCGTATCGGTGACGCGACCCCCGCGCGGGTCCCGCCACAGCGACCGACCGCAAACCAGCAAAGGAGAACCACGATGGCCGAACCCGTTCCCGCCGGATCAGACGTCTCCGCCGGCACCTACAAGTGCACCAGCTGTGGCTATGAGCTCAGCGTCGACTCGACCCAGCACCTGCCGCCCTGCCCCGAGTGCCAGAACGGCAGCTGGAACACCCAGAGCGGGGGCGACAGCGCCGACGACCCCTACCCCAAGCGCTAGACAGCGAGCGGGGATCCCGTGACCACGACCATCATCATCATCGCGGCTGTTGCCCTGGTCGTGCTCCTGGCGATCCTCCTGCTGGTCGTGCGTCCGGCGCGCCGGCGCAAGCACCAGGCGGAGGCCGGCGATCACCGTCAGGCCTACGCGATGCACGCGCAACAAGTAAACGAGACGGCAGAGAACGTTCGCCGTCTCGAGACCAAGGCCCAGCAGGAGCGCGAGCTGGCCAACGAGCACGCGCATCGCGCCCAGACGGCCGAGGAGCACGCTCGCAAGGCGCGCAGGACGCTCGAGCACGAGCGTGAGACGACCGCCCATCACAAGGAACGGGCGCAACAACTCGATCCCGACCAGCCCCTTCCCGGCGAGTCGTTGCTCGAGCGCGCGACAGGCCGTGACTTCCCTGAACGTTCAAGCCAGGAGCCCGACTCCGATCGCCGCCGCCGCTGATCCGGCCCCCTCGGCTCCGACCGCGAGCCGGGGCAGCGACTCACACCCTCATCACAGGAGAGCAGCCAATGCGCCGCACCATCACCATTCTCGCCATAGCCGCGCTCGCCCTCCTCGGGCTGGGGGCCTGCGGCTCGTCGAAGAGCTCCAGCTCGGGCGGAGGATCCAACGCCTCGCAGAGCTCCGGCGCCGGCCAGGCGTCGACCACACCGAGCGGCCAGCCGGCCGGATCCTCTGACAGGAAGGTCCGCCTGGCCAAGACCAAGTTCGTCCTCCACGCCGGGCTGGCCTTCGGGGCCTTCCATCGCTACATCTACAAGCCGTTTCGCTCGGGCCGGTTCGCCGCTGGCGGCCGCGTGCGCAAGAGCGTGATCGTCGTCAAGGGCGCCGCGGCGGGCCTGTTCGCCTACCACGAGGTCAAGCTCGCACTCACCGACGCGCACTCCAGCCCGCTGCTGTCCAAGCTCGTCAGCCCGCTCACCGCACTGAGCTCGGGCCTCCAGGGAATCGCCGGCAAGCTCAAGCGTGGCCAGGCGAGCCCCACTGAGATCCAACAGTCCAACAGCCAAATCGACTCCGTTCGCCAGCAGAGCGCAGCCAGCGGAGCGCCGGTGAGCGATCGGACGCCACCCGCCAACCTGCAGCCCGTCGGATAGGGGCGGCGCCCATCCCGGTGGTGCCGAGTCGACCGAGCGCAGGGCGCGGGGGTCGCGGCGTCGCGCGGGTCCGCGGGCGCGGCCTTGGCGTTGCGTCCGCGCGGGCGGGGCAGAGTCGCATGCCCCCGCGCCCCCCCCGACCCTCACCCCCGGACGTAGCGCGTCGGCGCCCCACCCTGGCGTCGCAGTCGCTCGCGCTGGGGCCCGACCGTGGCCGCCGGGTCATCGGCCGACGCCATGCCGGCCGCGAAGATCGACCAGCGCTCGGCGGCGGCGCCGGCGGCCAGGGCCAGGCCGGCGGCCACGGCCACGGGACGGCGACGACCGCCGCGGGCCAGACCGAGGGCACCCAGCGCGGTCAGCGCCCGCGCCGCCTGCCCCAGCCGGTGGGGCGTACCGCTGTGGTAGGGCGCGGCCAGCAGCCCGAGCCGCCGCTCCATCAGCTCGAGGCCGGCGAGTCCGCTCACCGCTCCGCCGATGGCCAGGACGCGCGCCGGCCCGGCGGCGCGGGGCGGCGTCAGGGCACAGGCCACCCCGCCCGCGCTGGCCGCCGAGCTGGCCGCGAAGACGTAGGGAAGGTCGTGGCGCGCCTCGTGCCAGGCGGGCACGGCAGTCCCCGAGATCAGGGTCGCCGTGTAGGTCGACAGCGCCGGGCCGAGGACAAGGCCCGCGAGCTGGCCGGCGCGGCCGGCTCGCGGAAAGACGCCGAAGAGCTCCCGACCGGCCCCGAGCGCCGCGGCGGGGCCAAAGGCGGTGAGGATCCACGAGCCGACGTTCATGGCCGAGGTGGGCTTGAACACCCGCAGCATGTTGAGGAAGCGCTCGGGCCGTCCGAGGTCTGAGACCAGGAGCGCGGGACTGGCAAGAGCACCGGCGAGGGCCACGGCCGAGGCGCGGCGGGCGAGGGCGCGGTTGCCCCCCCAGGCTGGCGGCAACGCCCAGGGGCAGCGAGGCACCGGCCAGGCCCCCGGCCCACAGGTACCAGGGCACCTCCCAGGTCCAGACCGGGCGGTTGATGATCGGCTGGCCGTAGTAGGAGCGCGGCTCGGCGTCGGGCACCATCGTCGCGCCGTCGCGGCGCCGGCCGGCGCCGCTGCGCGCGCCCTGGCCCTGCGTGCCGCGGCCGGGACCCGCCGCCGGCGGAGGGCGCCGCCCCGCGTCGCCCGGGCCGCCCGGCCCCGCGCTCATCGTCGCCCGCCGAACGCCACGGCGGCGAGGACGCCCACCAGCAACGTGGCCGCCGCCAGCCCGGTCGAGCGCCAGGCGCCGGCCAGGTCGCGGGTGACGTCGACCGGGTCGGGGGGCAGGGCGTAGACCTCGGGGTCGTCGAGGAGCAGGAAGAAGGCGCCGCCCCCGCCGATCCCGTCACCCGGCTCGGCCAGGTAGAGCTGCGCGCCGGCCTCGCCCCGCTCGTGCAGCTCCTCCACCCGCCCCCGGGCACGGTCGCGCAGCTCAGCCAGCTCGCCGAACTGGATCGAGTCGGTCGGACACGCCTTGGCGCATGCCGGCTCCTGGTCGTCGCCCAGGCGGTCGTAGCAGAGGGTGCACTTCCACACCCGGCCGTCGTCCTGTCGGCGGTCGAGGACACCGAACGGGCAGGCGGGGACGCAGTAGCCGCAGCCGTTGCACACGTCTTCCTGCACGACAACGGTGCCGAACTCGGTGCGAAACAGGGCTCCGGTCGGGCAGACGTCCAGGCAGGCGGCGTTGGTGCAGTGCTTGCACACGTCCGAGGCCATCAGCCAGCGCAGGCCCCGTGCTCCTCGGGCTCGAGCGCCGCGTGCTCGGCCAGGCTCCCCAGTGCGGCCCGGGCGACGAGGTCACCCGGCGCATCGGCGACATCCAGCGGCCGGCGTTGCTCGATGAAGGCCACGTGGCGCCAGGTGTCGGCACCCAGGCCTCCTGTGTTGTCCATCGAGAAGCCGCGGTGGGCCAGTTGTTGAGCGCCGCTGTGTTTCGGCATGTAGATGTCGTTGTGCGTCGGGATCGGTGGGGTTGACGCTCGAACGTTGAAACGTTCAAAGGGGGTCGGTCGGAATGGGGTAGCTTCGCTT
>JAABUY010002132.1_pt1 | contig 24328 bp, 42 predicted proteins | sample 5560271 | NCBI WGS metagenome assembly JAABUY01 (sample SAMN10711886, study PRJNA513374) | rock metagenome | isolation source: Antarctica rocks | place: Antarctica: Victoria Land, University Valley | reverse complement strand
CCCGTACGTACTATCTCCTCATACCTTGTCCAAACCCCGCGAACCCCAAACGCTTTCCCCTCGATCCGCATCCTCACCGCCCGTCCATACACCTCATAATCCCCCAGCACCTTCGCAGCGCGAATGATCATTTTGCAAAAAGGTCTGATGTGCCTCTCATACTCCAACTTATCCCCATCCCATGCTTCCCCTAAGGTCGCGTGTCGCTTCATGGCAGATGAAGTGACCTCGAATACCGATCTCAGCTCTGCCGGGCCAAAGACCGCTATCGTCGGTTTCTTCCATGCCCATTTCCCTCCCTTTAGACTGGGTACCCGGTGATACCGCGGTACTGCGCCTGGACCAGTTGGATTGTATATGCCGAGACCGCACCGGATCCAACATCGGACGATGATGTTTGCCGTTATCCGATCCGGCACAAACGCCCTATTTCTCTCCAGGCCGTCGATCAAAGCGAGCAGCCGACCGAGTCGGTGGAGTGACGGTTCGGGCGGAGGGAAGTGGGGACCGGGAGGCGGTGGAGTGAGACCGAGTGGAGAGATGGAGAATGGGTGGGAGGGTCTGGTGAGGAGGTAATTCAATTGTGCGTTGAAGTGGTTTTGAAGTTGCGCCTGTCTCGTGAGGTAGTTCGAGGTGAATGTGGGCTGAGGTGGTGGAGCGGGGGTGTATACGAAACAGGAAGGCGGTTTTCGAAGAGAGTCAGGATCGGGATCGGTCCACAGCGTCGCTTGTCCATTTTCAGAGTGAGTTCCAGCGGGCCAATCGAAACGAGGTAAATCCCAACCGCTCCGAAGGCGATGAGCCAACCTCGCGGCCCCCTCCGAATCCAGACGACGGGCTATTCGCTCCATCAGCTCGGTATCCGAAGCGTATTCGGGGGTATGCAGGAAGTGGAAAACGGCCATCCGGAAAAGACGATTGGAGAGGAGGCGGTGGATCGCGGGTGGAAAGGATGGGGGAGGGGGATGAGCGAGACGGAAAGCGGCGCGGAGACCGAGTGCGGGAACTTGTAGAGGGTTGGTGGAGGAGGTGGGGCAGAAAGGGATTCGATGACGGGTACGGTCCGGTTTGGGGGTGTGCGCATCAACGATCTTCTGGAAGGCGAGGGCGGCGATTCGGGCGTGGGATGGAGGACCATTGTGAAATCTCGGAGAGGCGCCTGGGTGGGTTCTCTTGATCTTGGTGGCGTGGTCACAGGGCGTCGTGGGGGTCTTCGGAGCCGTCTCGTGCGATTCTTCGGTGGACTTGGCCGTGAATCCAGTATTGTTCGGTTGTGAGTTTCTGAACTTTTCATGCAGGGTGGGGGAGGAATACAGTGTGACGGGTGTAGGATGATTAGGCGCAGGACGTGGAGAGTTAGCGGGTGATGTCGAGGGTCCGGGCTCGTGTCTTGGAGACTTTGAGGGAGTCGGCGTCGGGGGGTCGAGCTTTTGACGAGGTGGAGCAAGAATTGTCGGTGGTTCGGCATCCTGTGAACGCGGCAATGCGGGAAACCGAAGGATGTTCGCGGACAAGTCCGAGCCCGCAGATGACCAGGGCAGGGGTTGTGCGGAATATGATGAACCTCCCTCGAGCTCCTGTGCACTCTTCGCCGCGGTCGAGCTAGTGAAGAAGATGCGCCTGCCGGTACTCGCAGATCTGTTTGCGAAGTATGGAAGAACAATAAGCTGGAAGACGGAGCGAGGCATTCCATACCGAGGGGTAGTACCGGGATAGTAAAGGTACACCAGAGTGTTCAGTTAATCCAAGATAGTCGACAGAAAGCAGGACAGGAACCGACGGAATCAAAGCGCCACAGTCGAACTTCGGGAATCGCCGATCCTGTCTCATGGGAAACTCCGGGCGGTGGTGGAATTTCCTCTCGGATTTGCTGTCACAACCTTTCCTCAACCGCTACGTCTTTAAATTCCTTCTGATTCCAAACGGGATCAATTGGTAGACCAAGCACGCTCGTCACTCACTTTACCTACCTCATCTTCGAATATCGACAAAATGGGTGCATCTCGTGCTGAGAAGGAGGTCTACTTCACAAAGCTCAAAGCTTTGATGGAGCAGTACCGTGAGTCTTGAGACCCGCTCGATATTCTCTGCTGACAACTCCATAGCCTCTATCTTCCTCGTCAACATAGACAACGTTTCCTCGCAACAGCTCCATATGATCCGTCAAGCCCTCCGAGGCAAAGGTGTCGTCCTCATGGGCAAGAACACGATGGTCCGCCGCGCCCTCCGAGTCATCATGCCCGAGTACCCGCAGTTTGAGCGTCTCCTCCCCCACGTCCGTGGCAACATCGGCTTCGTCTTCACCTCCGGGGACCTCAAAGACGTCCGCGAGATCATCCTCTCCAACAAGGTCGCCGCTCCTGCTCGTGCCGGTGCAGTAGCGCCCAACAACGTCTCTGTCCCAGCTGGAAACACCGGTATGGAGCCGGGAAAGACTTCGTTCTTCCAAGCTTTGGGTATCCCCACCAAGATCGCGCGGGGGACTATCGAGATTGTGAACGACGTGCAGGTCGTCCATGCGGGAACCAGGGTCGGGCAGTCCGAAGCCACGCTGCTCAACATGCTCAACATCTCGCCCTTCACCTACGGGATGGTCGTGGTTCAGATTTACGATAACGGCGCGGTCTTCCCGTCCTCGGTGCTGGATATCGAGGAGAAGACGTTGATCGACCAGTTCATGTCGGGTATCAAGACGGTCGCCGCCATCTCCCTCGCCATCAACTTCCCAACCGTCACGTCGGTCGCTCACTCGCTCGTCAACTCGTACAAGAATCTCCTCGCGGTGTCGCTTGCTACGGAGTACGACTTTGAGGGATCCGCCAAGGTGAGTGTGCCCGGTGAATCTCCTCTTCCCATACTTTCGCTTGATGCCACATTCTCTTTCTACTGGAGATTGCCTAGGGTCTGGCTTCATCGCGGACCCGACGATGGAGCCTTTCATATCTGACCCCATCTATCGTCCGGAATCAGAAACCGCCTGCCATTTCAGAAGAGCGATGCTGACATCGCACAGATGAAGGAGTACCTTGCTAATCCTGAAGCGTTCGCCGCTACCGCTCCCGCCGCAGCCGAGCCTGCTCCCGAGGCCGCAGCAGCTGCGCCCGCCGAGGCTGCGAAAGAGGAGGAGAAGGAGGAATCGGATGATGACATGGTGGGTTCCGATTGACTTTTTCCTGTTTCAATGCTGACTCGTTGCGCAGGGCTTCGGTCTGTTCGATTAGGCGCTTCTCGCGGCCACGTAGAATACGAGTCGGACGAAAGAGTTTGGCAGGCATGCATCTCATCCTGACCTATTGGTGGAACGCGAACCGTTCAACACCGCTCGAATCAGTGATCTTCAGAGAGTTTGGTCATTGTTTACGCATTCTGCTGCTTTCCGAGTCCGCGGATACACTAGAGGGACCTTGAAAGCCGCCATAGCGCTAAATCAGTGCCGCGAAAGCGTATATGGTGAGAGTTTCCCTTGACCGCTGGCGGAAGGCGGGGTCGCCACTCCGTAGAAGGGAAAACGGCAAGGCACTCGTTGTCGTTTGTGTTCGATTGATGGCTCGCCTATCAACCTTGAACATGCTCCCACTCGGCCTACATAGACGGCTGGATCCTCCCACAGTCGCAAGGAACGCTACGGGTTCAACATTGTAGCGGTTGTTGACGATATGAAGAGTATTCGCTACCTGCATCGGGGCTTCAGCGCATCCGCCAGCGATAATCGTGTTCGGAGGTCAATGCGACTCCATACGAATCCAGACGATTACTCCGATGATGGGGAATACGTCCTAGGAGACTCAGGCTTCACCTGTACACGCCACATCATCGTCATGTTTACTCGTCTAAGGGGAGAGGCAGACCTGCAGGGAGACCGGTGAGTACAAGCTTGAGACTTGAGCGTTGATCTCGTAGGCCTATCTCAAGAATAAAGCAGCTACACCGCGTGTCAAGGTCGAGCACGCATTTGGCGTACTTAGAGCTCGCTGGTCTAGCCTCCGCTACCTCCGCTTGAAAGTCAAGTCGCTCAAAGACGAAGCTCGAGCTCATGGTTTCATCCAAGCAGCTTACATCCTCCATAACATCCTGATCTCAACATGGCTTGACGTCTTGAGCGAGGAAGAGGTTGAGAAGATCATGCAGAGGGAGGCTAGGATGCGAAGGAGGCGTTATATCCGGCGGCAGACCGAAGTAGACATCATTGAGTCGCATCGGAGAAGGGAGAGGTTTGTGGATGAAATGCTGGAGCTAGAGGAAGACGAGGTCAATGTCAATGTCGACGATTGGACGTTGTAGGGCAATGTACGCACTGCTCTCATATGCTGTCCATCAGCTCCGCAGCCTTCCTCAACGCCTCAACCCAAGACAAGCTTGGATCGTCTTTTCTCAACATGTCCGGAGCACGCATTTTCTCCCCAACACTAGCGGTCTCCGCCTTACTCTTCTTCAGTTGCAATAGCTCCTCCCTGTAGCGCGCCTGCCCCTTCATGTCCGCCTCTTTCTTCTCCCTCCAAGCTTGTTCGCTGCAACAATAAGCCGCTAGCAGACATGGAAACCGACACATCAGCACTGCTTGCAACCTCCACGTACTTGTCTGACACTCTGACCATCAGCTGCAGCCTACCGTAGCAACGCACTCGGAAGCCTGTCAGAGATAAACAGAGTATTGAGTTCGCCCGAGGCCGATGCATTGAGTGCCTGGGTTGGCAGTCGAGCCTCAACATCGACCTTCTCCTCTTCCCTGTCCTCTAGCTCGGTTGCCGTTGGAGATGGGCTTGCAGACAGTCTATGAGCACGTAGTCCAACCGGGCGCGGCGTGTGTGGAAGCTATAGGGGAAGCATGAATGGGCTGGGTATTGAGAAATGCGGCAAGGGTTGGGTTGTAGCTTTGCCGCGCTTACTCCAGTCTATGGCTACCTTCCAGCCGTCCCACATGTAGTTGATCTAGAAGAAATCAATAGCAAGACAAGCAGAGGAAGGGACAGGCCCACCCGGACTTGTCTCTTGCCCTTCACACCAAACTTGAAGGCTTCAAAGCTGTTCCCCAAGCCTAGCCGATCGATAAGGAGACAGAGAGACGAAGGAACGTCCGCAGTTGCGTCGTTGAACCAGTCCCGCGGACCGGCAACGGCCTCACTCCAGTCCTCGGTAGCCCTTTTGGCATCCGACGCCGTTTGGCAGGCCTGGGACCGGCTTGAGACGAAGCAGGACAAGGTGTAGTGAGACGGATGGGTGACGGAGAAGGGGTGTGTCGGGCGATGGCGGAAAGGTGATGGGGGCTCTGCTGCAAAGGATAACATGATGCGGACTAAGGGATGTGGTCTGTGCGCAGCGAATGGCGGTGGTTTCAAAGTAGCCTCAACTCTGAGCGAAGCAGATGGAGTTGAAACACATAGTCTCAATGGAGACGTTGTCGTGAACCAACGAGACAACATGCATTGTAGTAGGCCACATGCATGGTTTGCCTCTGGGGAAAGAAATCAGTCTCGTACCTTACTTCTTGTACACCCAACTTTGTTTCGTATAATTCTCCTTGAGGCCTAATCTGATTCACCTGTCGCTTATTCAGGACAGGAATTGAGGCATTCTTCTGATTGGTCGGAAAATCCCTCAACCTTTGCCACCCGTTCTATTTACGCCGCCTGCAAGGTATAACGGTCCATACAAGATGGAGACAGAGCCCCCAGCTCTGGATCATATGTCAACCGTGATTCTTGATATCAAAACTCCAGTTAACGTCCACCTCATTGGGTCACAGCCACATTGCCTCCAGTGCAAGTCAGAGACACTCCGTGTTTCAGTCTTAGTCTGTGGCACCCCCGATCCGATCCGTCATCCGTGACAGCATCCGTGACAAACGTTGACGAAGCCTGTTCCACACCAACGGGCCAGAGACAAGGGGACGTCAGAGCGTCTTCTACCCTAGTCCTGGCCACCCCCTTAGTCCTTTCGTCCACACATGACAGATCCCCTGGGACTGAGCTAGCCCTTTTGTATATCCTTTGAAGTCAGTCTCCTTGAATGCTATAAAGGGTGACCATTCTCCTGCAAGCGAATGCTTTAAAGGGCGACCATTCTCCTGGAAATCAAAGGCATAGTGACCAATTGGTTGGCCAGTATTCTGCCTTGTTGTTTTTAACCTTGCATGGCAGAGCATAATCATCAACTTCAATCCAGCTGTTTCCCTCATCTATTGCTTTCCTCTTTCCCCATAGTGGCCTTGACATTCACCCATGTTCTGCTTTAGACCCTTTCCATCAAGGTGAAGACCCAGATCCCCTTACCGATAAAAATGGTAAGCCCACACAGGTTAGGGATCTGCTGACATGAACAAAGCAGAGGCACATAGCAATACCCCTCATCCAGGCTATTGGACAACCGTGGATCTTCTGTCTGCAACAGATAGTATCTATGGTGGTCCACGGCCAAGCGGCCTGCCTTCATACTTGCTCTTATATGCGGGCAACTGGACACATCTGAAGAGCACCGGTGGTCCAGAGAAGTGGGAAGAGTATGGTTGGGAGTGTCGATATGCGATCGTGACAATAGAAGAGCTGAAGACAGATTGACATAATCAACAACTGTCGAGCACAATCGACGACGAGTACGGGTAAGACGCAGACCTACCAGTCTAGTGTTACACAGCACAAGAGATCATTCAACCTGATAGTGGAATGTCTCCACAGCCAGGCTGGTCGTTGGTAGGTCAGGTCCGCTAATCACAAAACGTTGCAGAAACTAGCTACATGAACCTTGATACTAGATCTCTAGCGGATATCAGTCAATCTGGTCGCTTCATTATCTCTCTGCGTACCTTGGTCTATTCCGCTCTTGCCATTCTCATGCCCGTGGCTTCATGATCCTTCTCCCCGTTTCTACAGCACTCTAGAGATTCACCATGTCCTCTGCTCGTCCGCCAGACTCATGAACACCCGCAATAGTTGGGTCCGGCCGATTTGAGGGTGCGGACGTAGCCCATACCGAGGCAAGGGGGGCAAGTACAGTGGCGAGGGTGATACATTGCTCAATCTGAGGGGTCGCCATGAGTGCGCAGTGTCTGAGAGTATCTACCCGCTGCCCGGTGTTGATTGAGGCATCAATAACTCTTGAGACCTTGAAACACGCGGCTATCAGCGGTCGTACCCCTTTGGTCATGGATGTGCTCGACAGTTCTGGACATGCGGTCATCCTCGGTCTGAGTGGTCAGTATCATGTATGATCCCCTCTTGGTATGAGTTTATAGGTATGTTGGGTGATGTCGACGACCGATCGAGACATGAGGAGATTATTGATTGAATATCCCGATGATATTGTAGATATAACAATGCGCAACTATTCAAAGCTTGGTCAGCAAGCAAAAACCAGACTGATAGCAGCAGCTTTGTCAACCATGCCTGGCACAATCCAAGATGGCACTTATGCTCAAGCTGGTAAGTACGCCGATTACGCCTTGAGTGTCTAGTCTAGCACGCCTTTGCATAGATGGACGACACCTTTGTGCACCATCCATTGTCATCCTCCACTTGTGACTTGGAATCATCAACCCCTCCTTGCTTTTTATTCACACAAGCCAAAGCAAGATTGTTTGGATGTCTCGCCAGCTGCTGCCTCAGCATGATCACAATAGCCCTACCCCATACCACCCATCCCCATCCCTCACCCTCAACCATATGCTCAATGAGTGCAAGGCTTGTGGCATCGTTACTCTGAGGGCGCCTATTCTTCAGACGACTCAAGAGTATATTGTTGTACTTTGAACCCCAAAGTGGGTTGGCAAGTCAGGCAGCGTCCGAGATGCGGTGCGTGCACTGCGTGACTCAAGCACTTCTCGTTCTTATACGTATCAGTCAGAGCAAGCTTGTACAGATGACCAGTCCGGCTGAGCCGAGCTCAACGACTGGCTGGAATCGATGCCAATCTTCCCTAGATGCATGCATCATCCCCTCCAATATGGCTACCACACCAAAAGATCGCCTCGATCTGCAACCGGCCCATCTCATCTGCCTCCACTTGTCACACTTCCCGCAATCCCGGGCGCTGCCGTACTCCCTTTCCGACCCCTCACATACGCCGGCGGGAAATGCCCGGGCGTGTGTAAGCACTATCCACCGCTCACGTCAGTCCGATTTGCCGCTGAGCAAGCGACAGGGAAGGGCGGATGGGACGTACTTCGGCACAGAGCCAGACTCCGTGGATATTGAGGGAGTGGAAGATGTAGGGCCCACCGATGCGGTGGGTCGAGGAGCAGGGCTCGAGGTGGCCGGACGGGGAGGGATGGGCGCATTGGCATTTGGCTGTCGAGGAGGGGCGGCGCATTGTATGAGTAGGATGCCACACGGCGTTCGGGGGGATATTGATGGGAGCGATCGCTCGCTTACTGATCTGGCTGTGCGCTCGTCAAGGGTCAGATTTTAGATAGTAGGTCATCAGTATTGTTCAATAACAGAAAGCGAGCTGGAGAAATCAGTACGGATGAGGATTTCATCGCTCAAGGCCGTGATGCAGTCGAATCCTTTCACCGTCGTGACAGGTAAGATAAGGTGAAAGGACGTTTACCGAGACACGTCAGGTCACACCAGGCCCCCTTGCTTTGCAAAGATGCATGTCCCTATCCCTCACGCATAATCTTGCGCGTCGAGTTCACCAAGGAGCATATTATTATCCTTTGACCCAGTAAGGATGATCGGTTCTCTACCACACAAATCCATCAGCTCGCCCCTCCTAACCATCCAAGCCGTTCCACGTACAGAGGATGGAAATCGACCCCGGTGACTGTCCCCTTATGCCCCGGTAATTTGTACAGGATCTTCCCTGTTTCCACCTCCCAGACCGTCACCGTCCGATCCCCACCACCAACAGCTATCCGCGCGCCATTATCGTGTCGAGACCAGGCGCATCGGATGAGAGTCTGCTCGAACCCGCTGGGCGCGCCTGTTAGGGATCGGTAGACCCGCATGGGATCTGGGGAGAAGGGTCGGACGTCGAAGATGATGAGGGCGGAGTCGTGCGAGTAAGTGGCTAGGAAGTGGCCGCTGGGAGAAAGGGCGAGGCAGGTAATCTGGCGACCGTCAGCGGACACGATGAGTCAGGATAGAGGACGGACAGTATCTGTGTGGCCGTGCAAGGTGTAGAGCACCTTCACTGTTCTCAAATCCCACACCTGGCGTTGTCAGTATCCCCAGCATCGCTGACCGAGGGTTTGCTCACCTTCACCTCATTGTCGACTCCTCCCACAAAACACTGATTCCCATCCGCGCTCCACTCCACCGCCGTCACGGGACAATCTCGCCCATCATCAAACTCCGCGACCGGCTCCTTCGCCACCATCCCAATATCGAATACCCGAGCAATTCCATCGTCTCCTCCCGTCAACACCAATTCTCGCCCGCCCGAGATGGTCACAGCGATGGTATTTAGGGGCCCGAAATGTGCTGAGTATCGAGCCAATCTCTCGCCCGTCGTCAAGTCCGTCGCGATCAGCATCCCGTCTGCTCCTCCCTGCGCTTCGACATCAGCTGTGACCAGAAGGCGGAGGGGGACTGACGGAGTAGATGACCTCCGAGTCGAGGGAGAAGGCGATATCGAGGATGGCCTGTTTGTGCACGTTGGGGAGGATACCGTAATTGTCATGTGGAGGGAATGTCTTCCATAAAGCTTCGACACCATGAGTATCTGATACGGCGCTGAGACCAGCGAACCCACAGATACTCCGGTCAACCGAGCACGCCGCCAATGTCCGTCCCGATGGGTCAAATTTACACGCCGTGATCTCGCCCTTTTACTCTTCAGCTCACACTCACGAATCCTTCTGCTGTGTAAGGTCCCCGCAAAAGGAAAGTAGACGGAGAGCTCACGCCATGTGCCCCAGACAACGCTACGATCGGCGCCTCCAAACCACTCGTCCGCTTCACCGACCTGATCAACGCGTTCTTCCTCTGTCCCTCCCCAGAAGAAGCCACCGTCATGGTCATCGTCCCATCTTCGACCTCCTCGGAATCGACACGCGCTCGTTTGGTCAGGGCGTAACCCGGTCCTGAAGGAGGTGGGGATTTTCGGATCGACATGGTGCTTGAGCCACTCGAAGCGGTCTCCACCTAAGCCTCTTGCGACTTCGAGTCCGTTACCTGATGGGGACGAGTTTTGGGAAAGTGAGGAAAGAGAGGCTGAGGATGGAAAGACTGAAAAACGTGTGATTGAGCAGAAGACGGGCAAATAGAAATAGGAGGATGACGTGGGAATACGGCTGTTGGCGGTTTCACAGGTATCACCTCAGCCGTCAATGTTTGGTGCTTGACTCGTCCGTCCCTCCACACGCACCCGAAGACTGCCCCTTGATGATCCTTCGCATGCTCTTGTCCGTCTGTTTGCTCTCCCCTTCCGCTCCCATGTGCCCTCTTGCTCGCTTGACCTTCAAGCATCTTCTCACGCGATGAGGACGCCCACCCGCGTTTCCTCCTCGCGTCCTTCCTCCACCCCGGGCAAGGGTAGGAAATCAAGCCAGCCTGCGTCAAACCAACAGGAGGAAGAAGACATCCCCATCGACCCAGCGCTACTCGGGGAGAATGGTGTTCTGGATGACGACCTTGAAGATGCGGAAGGAGAAATCGTGGATGGAGATGTCGAGTTAGTGACGGTGCAGCGGGTGAGCGACTCTCATGGCGCATCATAAGTTGTATTGATACCGTTGGTGGTACTAGCCATCTAACACACCTCAACCCTCTCACACCGGTTCTTCATCCCGCTCTTATGACCGCCAAGTCTCGGTCCCACAACCCCGCAGACTGCCTCGAGCGTCTTCCTCCCGCTCGGCTGCGGCTCGCGACTTCGATGCCTCCTCCGTGGCCTCCTCCCTCACCCCCGTACCACCTCGCAAACGCGGTCGGCCACCGAGAGACCGGACCGCTGCACTCGATACTCCTTCTATACCCAATGGTCACCCCCGAGCCAACGGGAATGCCAAAGGGAAGGGCAAATCCTCTTCGGCCTACCTCAAACCCAACCCCCTCTCCGCACCCATGCTAGCGACTACCTCCGCCGACTCAATAGTCCACGTCCGAGCTACAAGAGACGATTTCTGCTCATTCTGCATGGGGACGGATGACCGGAATAAGGCTGGTGAGAAGGAGAGGATGGTCAGTTGCGGACGATGTGGACGGAGTGGACATCCGACTTGTCTGAATATGCTCAGCCCGAAATTGCGTCATACGGTCATGACGTATGACTGGTGTTGTATTGAGTGCAAGACCTGTGAGGTGTGTTCGATCAAGGGGGATGATGTGAGTGGATTAAGGTGGATGGTAAGATGAGCTGATGGGAGTAGCATCGCTTGATGTTTTGCGATGGGTGTGATCGGGGATGGCATAGCTATTGCTTGAATCCGTGAGTGGTGCGGTAGGCGAATGGAGGTATGCTAACATGAGCAGACCCCTTGCGAAGCCTCCCAAAGGTATGCTGGAGGACCTCCATCTCATTTAGTATGCTGACTCCCGTCAAAGGAGCATGGCATTGTCCCAAATGTCGATCCTCTACTCATACCGTTCCACTTCCTCGCGCCTCGACCTCTCATTCCAACCCCGCCATCTCCATGTCTTCCTCGCGTAAAGGGAAAGGTCGAGCCACCGAGCTTGCCAGATCCATGATGAAGCACCCTGGTCGGGGACGAAAGTCTGAATCCCGCAACGACATTTTCTACGACCATTTACCCAGGATCAAGCTGAAGCCGAAGGGGAAGGGGAAGGAGAGGGGTCGGGAGCCGTCGCCCCCGCCTGTGGTGGTGCGATTACGGGTATCGAGCGGAAGGCGGCGCCAGACGGTGGAGGTGGAGAGTGAGGAGGAGAAGGTGCCGTTTGGCGGGGTGATCACTGAACAAGATGCGGATACGTCGAAGACGACCATCATGGAGCCCGACAAGGAGGCGTTCGAAAAGTCGAGAAGGACGGCAGAGGCCAGGCTTGGCGGTCCACCACCACCTCAATGGGATCCTCACATCTCCATCCCCACATCACCCGCTCCCTCATCGCACGACAACTCCACCTACACGCCATCCAAATACACGCCCCTCCCCGCATCCCGGTCACTGCGCGATCGCCTCTTGCAGCAGTCAGTGCCCCACGACACCTCCGGCTTCCCCTTCCCCTCGACTCCCGGCTCGTCTGGAGCTGTTGCGCCCTCATCGGTCTCGCAGAAGATCAAAACGATCCGTTTTGGAGTGTACGATATCGATACTTGGTATTCGGCTCCGTACCCCATGGAATATCAGCATGTCCCGGAGGGCAGATTGTGGCTGTGCGAGTTCTGTCTGAAGTACATGAAGAGCGGTTTCGTGGCGGGACGACATCGGGTGCGTCCAATCCTGTGGTAGAGTGTACTTGCGCTGAGATGATACAGATGAAATGCAAAGCGCGACATCCACCGGGTGATGAGATCTACCGTGATGGTTCTGTCTCCGTTTTCGAGGTGGATGGGCGCAAGAACAAGGTGAGATATCGGTATCACGGCTAGATGTCATGGCTGACAGCGACATAGATCTACTGCCAGAACCTATGCCTTCTCGCCAAGATGTTTCTCGACCATAAGACGCTATACTACGACGTCGAACCTTTCCTCTTCTACGTCATGACGGAGGTGGATGATCTCGGCGCGCGCTTCGTCGGATACTTTAGCAAGGAGAAGCGGAGTCCGGATAACAATGTTAGCTGTATCATGACGCTGCCAGTCAGACAGCGCCAGGGGTGGGGGCAGCTCTTGATTGACTTCAGTGAGTCGTGCACGTATGTGAGATATGGCGAGCTCATGAAGACAGGCTACTTGCTCTCGAAGAAGGAGGGAAGGGTCGGATCGCCCGAGAAGCCTTTGTCTGGGCTTGGCGAGGTTACCTATCGGAAGTACTGGACTCTGTCGGTCTTCGGGTATCTACGCAATGCGGCGGATAACGTCTCCATGGACGGTGAGTCCCCTTAGCGATTTCGAATCTCCGCTGATCCCCGCAGACATCTCGTATGCGACTTCGATGACCCTGGACGACATCTTCACCATGCTGAAACACGAATCCATGATCAACGTCCACGATTCTCCCGCTCCGTTCTACTCCACCCCTGCCTCCCGCGGACGGGGTCGTGGTCGCGGCAGAGGACGGCCATCCGTCCAACGTCGGAAAGCCCGGTCCGCCCCTACAGATTCCGAAGAGAAAGCCGAGCTTCCGACCCGTTACGAGATCTATTTTGATCGAGAATACGTTGAGGCGATCCTTCGACAGCATGAGAATAGGAGATATTTGTCCCTTCGACCCGAACGGCTGAAATATCACCCCTTCCTCGTCACGCGTAATCCCGCGAAACCGCCTGGTGCACTCGCCAAGGCGACCCTCATGGCGAGTGCGGTGAGGGTGTATGACAGTACCCCGAGTGAAGTTGTGGAGACGCCTGACGGGGAGATGGGCAATGATTTGGAGAGAGTGGTTGCGGGAGAGGATCAAGCGACTTTGGCACTCGTGGCAGCTTTGTCGGGAAGTATGAGTCCGAAGCGCCGGCTGATGAAACGGGAGAGCGAAGAGGTGAATCTGGAGCCGGCGAAGAGGTTGCGGAGTGCGGATATCCCAAACGGGATTCAGCCTCGGCGGAGTTTACGCAGCTTCCCGGATGCAGAGAAGGGGACTCCGGTCAGGCAGACGAGGGGGAGGATGAATGGGAAGGGGAATGAAAACGGGAATGGAGGGAAGATGGATGGAGCAAGTGAGAGTGAGGATGAAGACGAAGAGGAGGAGGAGGAGCGGATCGAGGATGAGGATGAGGATGGGGCGGGGGATGAGGACGCAGAGGGTGAGGATTAGGAATATGCGGACTAGCCGGGAACAGGAGTGCAGTGCTGTTGGTGCTACCCGGGGATCTGAGATTGACGGTTTGAGATAATCAAAGATCGTAATCGGCCGGGTATGACTGAACCGGTGAGCGGCAAGTGGTCCACCTATTTATCAACCTCCGTTCTGTTGAGATCGAAATATCGACTCCGTATTTGATCGCCCTTAGCCACCCACATCTCAAAGGGACTACTACTGTACATCCGAGCGAACTCACTGAGCGATTGTCAAGATGGCGTTCCCACGACCGAAACCCACCACTGTACGTCGTTGTCCTCGCTGATGTGGTCGGTCTAGATCGATGACCTCCCTTGACCAGATGGAGACGCTTGCGATGGTGAGTGATGCTCCACCATACTCTGGGGCAGTCATGCCCCTTTCCCTTTCCTCGTCCTATCTTCGCCCCGACTCCCGGTCTCAACGCGAGATGCGGTGTCGTCTGCCCGCGTTCCAACGACGAAAGTACCCCGTCTCTAACGACGACGGAATCCCAGTGGACGTGCTGTGGATGGAGCTGATGGTATACTATCCGCCACATAGGAACGCGCAAACGCACCTTTCAGCATCCGCAAGCTGTCTGTCAAATTGCATGGATCCGAGATGGCTTTGGTGTTGAAGGAGAAGTTCATGGCGGAGGTATTTCTCACCCTTCCCTTCCCCTTCCCCTCCTCGCTACTCATTCGTTTCCTTGGTCCTGGTTGCTGATGAAGGGCAGATTGCTAGACATCCCGCGTTCAAGCTGTCTGACATCCATGATCTATCGAAGGACGAGCTGCGAGAACGGACAATGGAGAAGGTGAGCTCTCTGTCTACGTGAAAATGTTTGAGCTGATTCGCTTGTATAGTTCGCGTCGATGGTGCATTTTGTAACGACCGAATCTCTCGAGGTTTTCAATCTCCGCATGCAGGTGAGGATCTCCGTTGTAACTGGAAAGAAAGGATGACTGTCTGACTGGCTGACTGGGTGGAATAGTTGATTGGAATCGCCGACCCCTCGTTCTGGACGAGGTTCGGGGTCAGCTATGGCTTATTCCTGGGCGCTCTCCGGAGCGGGGCGACACCGAACCAACTCAGTGCTTCAAACCCTTACTACCAGTCATAGGCTGATATCTCTCCCAGGCTACTGGATCGATAAAGGTGTCCTCGGTTTGAACGGCGTGATCGGATGTTTTGCAATGACCGAGCTTGCCCACGGCTCCAACGTAGCCGGACTCGAGACCACCGCGACCTTCGACCCCTCCACCGACGAGTTCGTCATCCACACCCCACATCTAGGCGCTACGAAATGGTGGATCGGAGGTGCGGCTTCGACGGCGACTCATGCGGCGGTGTTTGCCCAATTGATCGTGGATGGGAAGAGGTGGGGGGTGAAGACGTTTGTTACGCAACTTAGGGATATCAAGTGGGTCGCTCTTGGTGGTTTGGTGAGCTGATGGGAGTAGGGCGTTTACTCTGATGCCTGGAATCAATATTGGAGATATTGGGAAGAAGATGGGTAGGGATGGGATTGGTGGGTTCGGAACCCCATAGGAAACGATCATTGCTGACGCTGGTTGCAGATAACGGATACATCCAGGTACTTCGCTTAGGTCGGGGTATGTCTTGTGTCGCTGACCAATCCAGTTCACTTACGTCCGAGTCCCTCGTTCGCATATGCTCATGAAGCACACCCAAGTCTCTCGCAAGGGTGTTGTCTCCGAGCCTGTGAGTTTTCCTTTGGACGCCTCAGACGCACAGCTGAGGGATCTCGCAGCCACTGGCGCAATTAACATACGGCGCGTTGATCGGTGGTCGTACTTCGATGGTCGGCGACTCTAGCAACTCAGCAAAGAAAGTACGTGGGGACTACCCATTAGATGCTTCAACCCTGACTGACGATTCCTCAGGCTTTGACAGTCGCGGTGCGGTACGCGGCAGTGCGGAGACAATTTAGCAGTGGCAAGAATAAGGTGATTCTTCACATCCGAACAGTCTGGGACGGAATTGATGTTGCCCTATACTAGCTTGAGACCCAAATCTTGGATTACCCGATCCATCAACGGCGCCTGATGGTGAGCGGGCTTTGAGTTCTCCGTAATCTGACTGATCATCGGTGTTCAGCCTCTTGTCGCTCAAGCAATAGCCATGGGATTCACCGGTATGAAGCTACAAACGATGTTCGAAGTGAGCGATCTTCACCGTATCGGGATGCGGCTAATAGGGCTCGCAGGACATGACGCAAGCATTGGACACGATGGACCCATCGGATGCAAGCTCAATACGAAGGTCAAGATCTATGAGCTGATGGAACTCGGTAGCCAAACTTGAACGCGATCATCGATAAGCTCAAGGAGACTCATGCGACCTCCGCTGGCCTGAAGGCGGGTGACCTCTCCAGGGTGTTTTGTGGGTGCTGACTTATTTAGGCGTTCTGCACTTGGGCATGCTTGGATACGATCGATAAATGCCGACAATCCTGCGGCGGTCATGGGTATTCCGCGTGAGTTCTCACATTGTAGTCGGTAGATTGCTCTGACCAGACTGGCAGGTACTCGAACTTCCCTCTGATGTATGCGGACTTTGCGGTACAAGTGAGTTTGATGCAGGATTTCCGCCTGATATGAACTGACGTATTGGTTGTAGTGGTAAGGCTACACAAACTCGTAAGAGTCATCTGATTCCGCCGTAGTACCTGGGAGGGCGACAACACCATCTTGAGTCTCCAAGCCGGGCGGGCACTCATCGGCGCATGGGGCGGTAAGCGCATTCCGCTAATTGAGACGCCCCGGGCTGATCCGACCAGCCTTTGTGAAAGGAAAACGCCTCGCACCAGGTGTCGCCTATCTCGGAATCCCCAACGTCCTCACCTCCAAATCCGATTCCTCTCTCAGCCTCGAGGATATCCAGAATTCGTGGTCCTGTGTCGCTGCAAATGTGGTCAAAAAGGCGGCGGAGGAATACGTCGTACACCTCAAGTCGGGTCTGTCGAAAGACGAAGCAATGGAGCGGACGTCGCAGAGTCGATTCATCGCTGCGAAAGTGCATACCATGGGCTCAATCTTTGAGTTTTTCAAGGAATCGGTCGCTGAGATGGAGGAGACGGCGGAGACGAAGCTGTTGAACACTGTCTGTAGGCTGTATGGGCTGTGGCAGATCGAGGAGCAACAGGGTTACTTCTTGAAATGTACGCGGAGCCCCTGCATATGTCAATGTCCTGACAATCGCGCAGATGGCTACTTTGATGCCGCCCAGATGGACAAGGTGCAAGAAAGCGTCGATGCGCTCTGCGCCGAGATTCGGAAAGTCGCAGGTCTGTCGTGACTCCAGGGTTCATGCTGGCCATACTGACAGAAAGCAGTACCGCTCGTCGACGCCTTCGCTCTCAGCGATCACATCGTCAACTCTCCTCTCGGCAAGTGGGATGGGGCCGTCTACGAGTCATACTTCGCACAGGTTCGTGCTTCCGGCTTCACCCAAGAACTCAGCTGATGTAATCCTACGCTCAGGTCCAAGCGTCGAACCCGCTACCGAAAGAGCACCCCTACTTCATCCGCTTGATTAAACCATTGCTGGACCGCGAGAACATCACGATCGAGGATCCGGGAGCGGTGATGAATCTGGATGAGGAGTTGAAGGAGATGGCGGAGGACAGGACAACGGTTAAAGGAGCGTCGGTACGCAAGGAGGACTGAGCCAAGCAGTGATGTTGGCGCCCGTCTTGCACGGGTTGTATATGCGTAGAGGACCTAGAATGCTAGACTGCATTGATCGTGCGGCGAGATCCAGGCTGCTGAGCGGCGCGCAGGTCGTAAACAGACGTATGGTCAAGCTTGCATCAAATAATGGACCTTGTGCGGCATTGATTGGGATTTGGGGTGGCGGGAACGGATGCTGGAAACATCATAAGACGGTAGGGCATAGTTACATCTCTGCTTAATGGTGGTTGACACTGATATCATGCCTTACCTCATGCTGAGACACATGATATTGTTGCGGTACACAAATGACATTCATGCTAATGGTAACATAAGTAGCCAGGCGTACATAAGCAGGACACCATCTAGGTCTCATTTGTCACAATGGGCACTGGTCCAGATACATTAGGATTGAACCAGCTTGTAGAGAGCACTGTGATTGAGATGGTTTGGTCCTACTGGCGGAGTACCCTGGATTGAAAACCATACCCGCCCCAAGCTCCATTCATACACTGGACATAAGTCCAATTGGGGGCCTTGAGTGCGCAGCCTGATTGACGAAAGGGGCAGGTGGCTTTATGGACCAGGTGTTGAGAGCTAGATTTGTGGGCGTCTGAGCCTGACTGGTGGAAATGGATGTTGGAGGAGATGTGGTAGTTGTTGGTGCTGGGGGATGAGTTCTCGTGAAAGGCGAGCAGGTGGACTGACGTGTCTGTGAAATGCACTTGACCACCTGAAGATGTCAGAAACAGTTGTCTACACCAATCGACCAGCCTGGATCTATGGAGGGAGAAGGCGGGTCGATGGACCAGGTACTTAAAGGTGCTCGTGCTTTCCCCTTGGCATTCGGCATCATGCAGAGCTCCAACATGGCAGCACAGAAGGCAGGAAATCTGATGGACATTGTTGATCTATATGTTGACTGTCGATGGTGAACAATTTGAAGCATTGACACATAGCCTGTGAGGGTAGCATCATGCAGCACACGGTACAAAGTCCCCTTCAGAGGGAGGTAAACCTTTCATCTGGTGAAATCAACGGTAAAGGAAGAGGGACGAAAATGGAGGATCCAATGGGCAATGGCTCCTGAAGTGTTTCATCGGCTGTTCCATGGGGTAGAGAGACTCTTTGACTGTAACTTTTGTGCTGTTTGATTCTTTACAAGCATCCACATGATTGAGCAAGGCTCTGATATCTATCGTAGCCTCCAGGAGGATGTCGATTCTTTCCAGGTCTTCCCAAAGCTTCTGGGTAACCTCGCAGGGAATAGGTGGTACTCCCGGATCTCATCGGAGGTCAGATATGCCGACGGCTGGAATTCTAGGGCAAAATTCCACCTTGCCTGGGTTTCATCGCTTCACCGCTTGCCTTCGACTGGTCCTCCTTATGTAGCATCAAACTTCGACATCGACGGAATGATCATGCGCCACGTCTCTAGTCTCCCTGAACTGTTGTCAATCCCCATCACCCGCCACGCTGACCATCCAAATACCTCATCACAATTTCCGCAACCCTCTCCGCCGCGCCGAGACTCGCCTGAAACCTATTCACCCATTCAGCAGTCCTTTCCCCTCTCAGCTCACTTGATCGGACGTACCCAGCCGATCCGAATCCATAGGCGTGCACCACCCCGTCGCCCTCCCTCCGATCCAGCTCCACTCTCGGCCCGCCCTCTCTCGCGGGCCTTAACCCAACTTGATGCCGCACCACCTCAATGCCCTCCCATCCTCCCTTATCGCCGGTAGAGAGGCGCGGCTCGAGAGCGTAGCACGATTTGAGGATGCGTTCTGACTCGATCGGGTCCGGGTCGGTGGAGAAGGAGTGAAAGTAGGTGCCGCCTAGGATTACATGGCCGTCCGGTCCTGGTCTTGGGATGATGTAGGCGGGCGGAAGGACTGGTTCTAGGCGGGACCAGGTCAGTGCGAGGGGACGAACTGAGTAGACACGGGACGTACTTCCGTCTAGAGAGTGTTTCGCCATGAACCCCTCAGTCTGCATGATGCACACCTTCACCCCCGGAGCGCGAACCAAAACAGTCTGTCCTCGTGCCGGGAAGACCTTCGGATCCTCGACACCTTTCAAGGTCCGCGCTCCAAGACTCGTCGCATTTACTACCAATCCCACGCGTCCAAGCTCGGGGAGATGGAACGCCTCGTCGAGATTGCCGATCAGATGCCGTATTATCGGGATGCCTTTCTGTTGAGCGAGTGAGGAGAGGTGGCAGATATAGCCTGGAGCGTTGATTATGTACGAGCTGCATTTATGGGCGTAGGGTTGATTGCCCGGTAACGGGTATCCGGGACTGGCGTGCACTTCTTCAAACTGATTCAATCGGCGAATTGATCCTGGGGAAGAGGGTGGAAGACGTACATCGCCGACGAGGTCCTTAAACCAAGGCGGTGGGACCGGTTTGCTGAACACATCGATAAATGGAACGCTCTGGCATAGATGTGGGTGTTCGGCAGCAAGTTTGGCGAGGCGAGTAAAAGTGATGCGGTCATACTTTGCGGCGGGGGTGCTACCGTCGGACTCGAAGGAGTGCCAATTGCATCCCTGAGCTCATCAGCGCTCAGTAATGGGAGACATTCAGGTGAAGTATAGGCAGCACGGCGCAATGTCGAAGCTCTGGAGCTGGTTGAAGAGCGGACAGAGAAGACCTACTGCCCAGGGACTGGCGAATGCGAGACTCTGCAGATCCTCGGGTAAGTCACGAGCGACGATGGCGGGTCGGAGACCTCGGTCGGCCAGCTCGAGGGCTATGGACATCCCGATCACTGAGACGATGAGCTCGCGTGTCCTCAGCTATCAAACGAGTGAGAAAAGGGACATACCGCCAGCGCCGAGTACGACTGCGTCATATTTGCTTGCCATGAATGAAGAGCGCAGGAGAGACGGGAGACGTCATTCCATCAAGGAGTTGCCGATTAGAAGCATGATTTCGCCTTCCGCCGGATCTCATCATTTCCTGAGCCTCCCCTTTAAACGCTTCGATAACAGAGAATTGACAGAAATGTGGCATCTTCTTGTGTTTTGAACCCACGATTGTCCCGCAGATGTGCTTGAACGAATTGCACAGCAATCACAGAAAGGTACCAATCAAGGGAGGGCTGGAAGCTACTGTGATCTATTGATCTTGGAATCCTGCTGAGTGCTTGGTTAGAAGTACAAGATAGTCTCTGGCTATTCATACCCAAAAAAGGGCTGCTCTTGGAGCAAATGAATCACAAGGCATTGATTACAGCTCTTCTTTATCCAGGAGAAGATAGTGCTCAATTTTTCCTTGAGGGGAAATCCGGGCCATCCTTGTTCCTGAGGAGTATAGTGCTCAAGTGCTCAATGTTCACATGAAGAAATGCCACCTCTCCATTATCCAGGAGAAGATAGTGCTCAATCTTGCCTCGAGGGGAAATCCTGGCCGTTTGACGGGGAGTAGTCAAGATGTATCGTAGTATCGGGGTGTCATCGTCTTGCTTTAGCGTAAGGAGATAATGAGGCGTCGAGCGCTTGCACCCGCGGACTGTATGACGTGGTTCTCACTGACGCTTATCAGGAGATGACTCGAAAGAGATCTAGGTAACTCAAGGTAGCGCGAGGTTGCACGAAATGACTCGAATCGATCAAATCACGGTCGGAATTGACCGATATGGAGGACTGTGGGTGACAATAATGATACTTGGAGCCCAGGTAAAAATTATGAGCGGATCCGTTCACTATACGTCTTCTGGAGCCTCGGCAAACCTACTGGAACCTTGCGGATTTTTGCCCTTCTCCCTCGGCCTATCCAGTACATTTACTCCCGCGTGTTTCCGCCCGAGCTCTTTCTACTAGATCATTCCTGATTCCGCCAGGTCCCACGTCTAGGGAGTGGTTGGTTCCGCTTGGCTTGATTCCGCAATGTTGAGGTGGGATTGACATTGTCAAGGTAGGTCCTTGGAATACACTTTTGGTACCGGATGCTGATCTGTCTAGCTGAAGAGGGCAATTGGGTTCTGACATGTATACATAAACCACCAAAGGGGGATCTGGCTGATCATAGTATATCAAACAGAGGAAGCTCAGTTGGTCATTTTGTTCCACCCAACAATGATGGCCTGCCATTCAATGATCCATTCTCCTCACCCATAAGAAATGCTCAGAGCCTATGATTCCCGGAGATTTGGCGGTTGAAGATTGCAGGAAAGATGTCAGTCCCAATCTGGAGCGAAACTAAAGGGGGGTGGCTGAAATGACTGGCAGATGGGTTAGCGGGGATTAGGGGTTCGGCGGAATCCCAAAATGGCGACCGGGAATCCCTTGTTGAATCATTATTAGCTAGTGCTATGGGCGTTCTCGAGGACAGCGTTAGCAAGGCGGTAGCTCTCCAAACGATTGTACATTGGTGTACATGGAAGAGATGAGATAGAAAGGTCTCCAAAGTATAGGCATGGAGATCGGGGTAGAGTCCGATGTTGCGAGACGATTTCCGGCCGAACGCTTTCCGCTCGATGACTGACTAGCAATCCACGTCACTTGAGCTTGATTCAGACAACATCGATGTCACGCACAGCACCATCCCTCCGCCGATACAGGACCTCCCTCACCGCTTCGGCATCTCGTCCCCGTCCACATTCGATCCGCTCATTCCCCTCGCAGCTATCCGCTTCGACAGCTTCATGCTCCCACTCACCCCTTCGACCCTCTCATGTCGCTCCCGCACAACCGGCTGCACCCTTACAAACGTCTAGATCTTTCCATTCCTCTTATCGTCAGTCATTATCCCTAGCGATTCCCTTTCCACTGTGGCTTTCGCTGACGTCCTCCCAGCTCGAAGACACGGCGAAGTCACCCGTCCAAAACCCGGAACAGGGTGCGCTTCTTCCTTCTCGTCACAGCTTTCACCTCAGTCATTCTGAAGGGCTTGGGCTTATGGATGTCTCGGCCACAGGATCAAGTTAATATTCCAAGATTCGAAAGGAAACGAGATCAAGACGATAGAAGGGAACGAAGGCGACGATCTCCTCTCCCTCGCTCACGAGCACGACGTCGACCTCGAGGGTAAGTCCTCCTCCGGTTCCCCTCCCCCTCGCGCCCATCTTCCAGGCTGACGATCTGAAACAGGCGCATGCGAAGGTTCAGTAGCCTGCTCGACGTGCCACGTCATCATCACTCCCGAACACTACGATATCCTCCCCGAACCGGATGACGAGGAGAATGATATGCTGGATCTCGCGTTCGGGTTGGAGGATACGTGAGTCAGCTTGTATCTCCGTCGTCCCCTTGTGATGCTAGATTACGAGGTGGAGGCTGAATAGAGCTGATGGGAGAGCTCAGATCGAGATTGGGTTGCCAGGTCAAGTTGACGAAGGAGCTGGATGGGATGGTGGCCAAGTTGCCGTCGGCTACACGAAACATGTATGTGGATGGTGAGTTACTTTCCCGTCCAACCGGCCCAAAACCCTGGTTGGGATGCTTGTGGAATATGGTGCTGATGCGGAACAGGGAAGAAGTCGAGGACGAGTTGATCGAGAGACATGCATATCTACAACTCCTGCCTACCGATCGCGAGCGACTTTACACCGGAAAAAAAACATCGGAATACGAAACGATGCGAAGAAGATGTACGCTTTCTCGTGCTCAAGCACTACGACCTTTCGTTCGCGGCATCCATCTCTGCTCTCCCCCTCCTCGTGCTCCGGCGAAACTTATCCTCGCTGCTGCATCAATCTCGCTCCAAAACCCTCAGCAAGTTCCAATCGCGAGGATCCAAGAACCTGCGTGTAGGCTGACGATTGGAGTGGGTGAACACCGTAACGACGCAGTCTCGCCTGTCATAGGTATAACTTGACCCCTTGGTTTCCAAGATGACGAGGTTCACCTGTATCATGAAGCTGTGATTTGGATTCAAGGTGTGGAGCGTTATCTGTTGCGCGTCCAGATCCATAACGTGTTGAGACAGGTATTGATGTCCGCTTGGAGCTACGGCATGTTCCCTAGACAGGCATGTCCCTCGCTCCACGGATGGGAACGCCTCGTTCGGAAACGTGAAGGTGCACTTCCCTCGCGCTGGCTTGAAGGGCCCAGAACACCACTCGGGACACGCCCCTCCAGACGGAGCTCAAAGGTTGAACAGTAGCTTCTTGAGGTTCCATCGGGGTCCACATCTTGAGATGCCCTTTCCAGTGTTGGAGTCGTCTGCCGCTGGAGATTACAGCAGGAACCTTCACCTGGTACAGTGTATTCCGGGGCAAGATCATAGACACAGTTGAGATGATGAATCTTTGGTCCCCGTCGGATGAGACTTGGGATGTTGGTCTCCAAAACAAACCAATGGGATTTCTCCCATTCTTGTGGAGCAAGGAATTTTTGGGATGCGGTGGCCTTGGTCAATGAGTTAAGTTGGCTTAGCGGGATTTTGTCTTGACTGGAAGAGAAAGAAGCTGGATGGTGTATTTGTATCTTTCACAACTTCTGTGCCATTCTCCTTCACATGAAAGGATCATCTAAACCGGCAGCAAGCAATTTATTTGCATCTCTATCCCTGATTCCCAGATTTGAATGTGTGGAAACACTCTGCCATGCAAACGCTGAGCATGCCTTGACTGTTCTTGTATCACACATCAGCAATGATCTTTTGGGCGATATTGTCCGAGCTTCAATTCACGATCGTGACAATTCCGCTGATTGACAACGAATGGTTCTCCATTAATACCCTTGTTGAATTTGCATTCGTCCTTTGATACAGGGTTCAATTAGTATGATGTTGGTATATGTGTATATAGGTCATAAAGTCTCAGCAATCTTGGTCATTCCCTCATTGTCCACCTTATCTTTACTG
>JAABUY010002131.1_pt1 | contig 24331 bp, 19 predicted proteins | sample 5560271 | NCBI WGS metagenome assembly JAABUY01 (sample SAMN10711886, study PRJNA513374) | rock metagenome | isolation source: Antarctica rocks | place: Antarctica: Victoria Land, University Valley | reverse complement strand
AAAGGTTCTTGATCCAGCTCTGCAGATCCTCGCTGCTGTCCGCGTAGACCCGTTGGGTGAGAGTCAAGACGTCCAACTCTTTTTCCATCTGCTTGTAGTATTCCGCCGAGTGTTCCCTCGTGTGTTCGATGGCTTCGCCATACCTTCGAGGAGCCATAAGCCCGGCATGCATGAGCGGTACGTGGTCGAGGGGGATGTCCAAAGACAAGGACAGAGCTGTGAGAGCGAATTGGGAGAGGAAGAGGCGAGGGGTAGAGTTACAAGAAGGACAAGGTCGTCAGGAATGATCGGACAAGGAGGGTGGCTGAGCACAGGAGCCAGTTCTGGAGACAAAGAGAGGAAGAGAGAGGGGGGCGAGGGTATTATATATGTAGCGTCGCACGAAAGAAAGATGAAAGACTGGACCGAAGCGCCTTGCGGGATGCAGGAACGAAAAGAAGCATGGTTGTGGGGTGCAGGGTGCAAGGTGCAAGATGGCCTAGTGGGGGTGCGGTGCTGGGGGGAAGCGGTAGGGCGGTGAGGGACACCTGGCCAAAAGGCTGTCAAAAGCAGCGTCCGAACCTGCCGGAAACGGCAACCTTTGCGCCGTCCCCCCGCTAAAATTTATAATTAACATTAAACTTTAAATTTGCATCTTTGCACTTTTAATACATTCTTAAATATGACTTTTACATGATTTATCTTTCTTTTTTCTCTTTGACTTTTTTGCAGTTAACTGATGTACTTGTCTTTCTGTCTTGTAATTCTTAATGATCTTCTTTGCATTGCTAAGATTTTTCATTGATTCTCAGAAGTTTTTGTAAAAAGATGAATCAGTTCATTGAACTAAATACTTAATCTTCTCTTTCTTGATTCACTGATCAATTATCTTCTTCATCTTTCATTTCTCTTTTTCTTTTACAAGAATGATTTGCAACTTTGAATTCTCATCACGTGAGTGTTAAAGTTTCTATGAAAAAACATGAAAGATTGAATGAATTACATCATATTATTCAGATAGTTCAAGCTTATATACTTGCATGTTAATCTTTTTGAATATTCTGAATGATTTTAATTATCTATGATCAATCTTTTTCTTTGAACAAAGCATATAAATGTTTATACTTTACAGAAGCACTTTGTCTTTCATTTGAAAGCTTGCAATCTTATGATGAGCATTATAATACTTTGCTTGCTGCTCTGTTACTTGCTTTCATAGTTTCATTAAATGTTCTTTAATACTTTGTAATCATTCTGCTCACTTTATAGTCAAGAATGTCTTTCTTTTTAAAGCTTAATTCTCAGATGTTTCTGCAAAGCTTGCAATGTATTTCTTTAAAAATTCATGTGAAGTTTTTTGAATACTAGCGTGTTTGCTATTGTTATATGTAAACGTTGTCATTGATAAAAGCTCTGATCAATTATTCATCTTGTAATTGAAATACATTTGCAGATAGTGCTCAAGCATCTGATTCTATCTTTCTGTTTGATCATTAATTTGCAAATAAAACGTAATGCTTAACTTTTGCTTCATTTTTAAATGTCAGCAAAGAATGATTCAAAAATAATTGATAAATAGTGAGTCTCAATTTGATATAATGCTTTGCATCATTTCATGCTGAAATACAAATTTTCATCATAACAGATCTGCAAACTCTTTGATGTTCAAATCTTTGATCATCAAAATGTAAATTGCATGCTTAATCAACTTATTTATTATTATCAATATAGTATCACTTGTTTTTTCAATGTACAAATTCTTCGCAAATGACATATTTATTATAAAATTCATGATTATTATTTTATTTGATTTGATTTGATTTGATTTGAATTCATATATTCTTGTGACATTGATTTAAATTCAACTCATGAGAGAAACTATGCTATATGTATTGAATGAACAAAATTCTCTGAGAGAGAAAATCGCTCGTTGACTACACAATGATTTCACATTGTCGAAACAATAAAATTGACACTATATTATTAATAATAAATCTATAGCTTCTATTCAATATGTGACGCTCAAGTAAACTCTTACGAGTGTCTGTGCTGTTTATTGTAATGCATCAGCTTTGCTCTGCTCTTCATTGATGATATTTTATACAACGATGTTTCGATTCAATTCTTGATTCAAAGATGAAAGATGTTTCTTTGCATTCATGATGCTCATGATTGTAACGCAGAAACTGTGTTTTCTTGCTCAATGATTGTCAGTCATTGAACAGAGAAATGTGTGATGAAAGAAATATGCACATGATGAGAAGATAGAGTGTGATTGTACTAAATAACTCTTTTCTTCTCTTGATTTGACTTATGTCACGTAGACGTTGAATAAATTGTTAGTATAGACGTGCAATCGCAATCATTCAATGCTTAACTGATCAATAGTAGAGATGTGTTCTGATTGATCTCATGCACTCTTAATTTCTCACGTAGATAGATGTATGACTTGACGTCAAGTAAAGAAAATGAGTTCAAGTTCTCTCAGTATATCAGCATGATCGACGAGTCACTACTTCTTCAAGCACATGTAATCACAAACTCAAGACTCATCATCTGATTCATTTATTTTATCTGATATCTTTTCACTAATTACTTGATAACACTGTCAATGTAATGAAGACATTTCAATATCAATGCAATCGATGAGTTGCAAATTCTTTGATCACTTGTAATCATGACTTTCAGACTCTTCATCTGAATCAACTTTTCTACTAGTAGTATCTTTTCATCTCTTACTGACATCGACATATCATTAATCTTCTTCGTAGATCAATTGTGACTGTTAGAGAGAAATGTTGTCACATGAGTGAAAACTCTGCATGATGACTTTTCTGACCATGCAACGTTCTAACATCATTCAAACTGCGTCGAATTGAGATTTCTTGACTCTTCTGACTTTTATTCAAACACAGAATAGAATCAAAAGATTCGTAGTCAACATCATGTACAGATGAATCTCGTTGTCAATCTTCATGATCATTATGTGAAATGAATTCATACTTTCTGAAAATATAAACATCAACTTTTCATAAAGCTTATGATGATGCGCTTGCACTCACTAACAATTTGAATAGATGCAAACATATTTCATCATCTTTTTGAACATTTTTGATCAATAATATTTTCTTCTTATTGCAGTCTTAATATAAGCATATACAAAATAATCTGCTTCAAAATCATCATGATTTATACGCAGAATTTCATCTCTTGTAACAGAGTCATTGAATATATAAACTGCAAGATCACGACGTAGCAATTCATCATTTCTCATACTTCATTTCAAAAGCTCATTCTTTTTAAATGCAAATCATTGACATCACTTCTCATTTGTAACAAAGATGTTTCTTTGTTATAACTTCAGCAATCATGTGATCATTGATTCACTCATCTTCAAATAGAATCTTTTCAACTTCATAATTTGATGAATCAGAAGTTGAGATGATGCAGTACCTAGAATTCTGCAAGATTTAGTGAGTATTCTTTCATTCAAACATATGATTCAAGTATCTGCAATGACTATGTCATTCAGTTGCATCATCAACGCTGCAAGTTTAACTGCTGTTGAAACTTCTTCATTCTTTAGCAGCTCAAATTGTCATTTCTGATTGCGAAGTTTGTTTCACAGAGTAAATAGAAAACAATCATTATTCTTCTCATTATTATTCAATTTCATAATGTCAAATCTTCTTAATAATGCATTTGTAGAATTTAATTTATCTTTGTGATACTTTATATTAAAGTCAAACGCAGTTAATTTCTCAGCTCAGCGCATCTGTCATACGTTGAACTTCTTTATCATTATAAAGTAATGAAGATTATTATAATTTATTATCACACATATGAATCACTTACTACTTTAAAGATAATGTTGTTAGTTCTTAAAATCAAGAACTATAACATACAACTTCTTATCATGCATGTTTTATTGTATTTCAGCTTTCTTGAACTTGTAACTATAATACATAATGAAATATCATTAATTGATCTTGTTCTTTTAACTAAGTACATCTTCAACTTCGCGATTGAATGCATCAATCTTCATGCGAAGATTTGCATTTCAATCATAGTGTTTCAAAATGAAAGCATTAATAAGAACTGCTTTCAATCTTTCAAAAGTTTTTCTTGCTTTTATTGTCATTACAAAGAATGAATGCATCATTTCTTTCTTTGCATTCTTGATTAAATTTGTCAAGAACGTGATGATTTGAAAGAATCTTTTTATTAATCATCAATAAAACTTCGTAAATCTCAAGAATATAAGAATATTCTTCGCAGACTTAAGCTCAAATCAGCTAGTGATTGCATCAATATGAGATTACTTCATTTGAATATCTCTTCACTTTATCACAAAATTCAGAAAGATAACTTCATTATGATTGAAAGCATATTTCAACAACTTAATATATAGTTGATGTTTCAGTAATGTGCAAAGAATCTTGCACATATGCTCTCAATGCTACTCTTTTATCTCAGAATATATTAAGATGTTATTCAGATATCATGTAATAAATATTCAAAAATGACTTAAATGCGTAATTAATATAAAACTGAAAGATTGCAAAAGCATTTATCAGTTTAAAGAGCATCATCTGATATTCAAACTAATCATAACGTGTGTGAAAAATCATTTTTCATTCATTGCTCTTATGAATTTAAATGCAATGATAAACGTTGTAAATATCAATTTTGATAAAGTGTCTTGCATGAGCAAAGCAATTCAACATTTCAGACAGTAAATATAATGAGTAATTGTTCTTTACTGTTATTTCATTGAGATCACAATAATTTATGCATAAATGAAGACTTTTGTTCAACTTCTTTACAAACAACATGAGTGCTTTTGCAAAACTACTTGATGAATGAATTTATTTCTTCTTTAGCGCGCTGTTTAAATAGTTTCATATCACAGCAAGCTCATCTTATGTCATTTTATAAATAAAGTCAATGCAAGACATTTTGTTCTTCATCAAATTAATGAAATCTTTCATTTAATCATATGTGTTCAAACTATCAGAAAGAATTTCAGAAAATACTTTCTTGAAATCTTGAATAACAAAAAGTATCTTTGATTTTTTTGCTTGAAGTGCATTGCATTTTACAGTCTATCAATCTGCATTCTGCAATAATTTATTTGTAAATAGCAGCTGATATGATAGAGTTACATAAATCTCTCTCTTTTTCTTAGCTGCAAGCATTGTCAACTTAATAAATTTCAATGTTTTAAACAGATTAACTTATACTTGCTTTGCATGCTGAGTGCTGTTTTCTCAATATGATCAATGATGCTTGTGTCAACAAATATTTGAATTGATTTCTTTTAATCATGAATAATCAAGAATCATATCATATTCTTGCATGTTCACAACATAAAACTGAGTGTTTCAGCTCTTGCAAACTTTCTCATGATTGATCAACTCAATATCAATCTGATGTGTATCATAACAGAGAATTCAATAATCATTGATCATTTAAATCTGTTTCAGAATTGTATAATTCTTCAATAACTTATGCCCTTTTATTCATGATTGCAATATAAAGTTTCACTCAATCTCAAAGTCAATAAGACAATGAGCTTCATGCATTCTCTTAGAGACATTTGTCAATATTGACATCATCATTGCATGTGATAATCATCTTTTCATTGTTATATTTAATGATTCAATGATGAACATCAGACTTTCTCTTTTCTCATTTCTTCATCATGATTGTAAGTCTCTTGTCTGAATGCATAGTTAAAACACATCAAATTATCAATCTTATGTTTCAACTTCTTGCATGATCAGCATGTAAGATTGAATGAAATAGCATTTTGCTTAAATTCACTGAACTTGAATGTCACATCATTTTTAAACTGCATGCTTAAAGCAGAGAACTTTGAATTCTCTGTTGCAACAACAGATCTCATCTTTTTATGTAAGAATCAAGATTTCTTCTGAAATGTTATATTTTCATTTTGCTGCTGTGAATTTAACTTTGACAGCGTGTCAATGTTTTGCAAATGCAAGTCAATGTTTATAAAATGTTTTAGCAAATCAATATAATTGATAAAGATATATAAAATATGAAGAGACTCATTCATGATGATTTTGTTAATCTTCATTTGCAAGTACGTTATGCAAGTTTTATTGAATATATGATAATTCAGATCTGCATACAGTTTAATAAAATATTGCTTGAAATTCATGATGCTTTAATCAACTCACTGCTTTGCAGTCTTGAGTCAACATTTTGTTTAAAAGTAGCAAATTTCAGAATTGCTAAGTTTAGCATGCAAGTATTCAATGTAATACTTTCAGTCAAGTATCTCATCATGATTACATATGTTCATCATATGATCTCATCATTGATTGCAAGACTTTTCTAACAAGTATGATATAAATCATTGCAGCTTCTCTTCTTTTGTGATGAAGTTAGCTGACGTCGCGATCACGAAATCTTCACAGTTTCACAGTCAAAACATTAAGAAATCATAGTTCATGATGCTTTGCTTCTTGGGTTCATAAGATCAATTAGCATGCTTGCATGCATCACTTCAATAGTGATCATCACTATGTTAATGTCAATGATTAAAGATTAATCAAGTCTTTCACTCAAGTTTCAATATGCAAAGTCATAAGATAAGCAACATATTCTGTGTCTTCAAATTCTTTAGCTGTTGACGTACTTCGCTTGTTAATTGACGAAAAATATGATTTGTTTATTTAGTAGATTCTTGCGATTTAAACTTCTCATTTGCATGATTTTTAAGCTTGTTTCAATGAAATGATGAATTTTCAATGTAAAAGATGTTATCACTTCTTTCAATCATGCAACTTCTAATGAGTCACTGTGTTTTTAACATCTCTTACTGAGCAGCTTCATGCAAATAAAGCAATTAAAACTGTGAGATGACGAGATTTCTTTGCATGAAACTGCGTAGTAAAAGATAATAAAATAGCACTCTATTGATAATAGAACTAATTGCTAAGAAACAAATGCAAAAGCTGACAGAATTTTTATCTTCTGTCAAATCATTATTTCTATTCACTTGTTAATCTCTTTTGAACTAATCTTGCAAACTAGTTTCGCAGATATGCATTGTTCATAGTTGATGAAATGCATTCTCACAATCAAGACTTTGATACTTCGTCATTTTAATCAGACTTGCAAGACAATTCTTGAAACTGATTCATTCAACTACATCAATGATGAAGTTCTGTCTCAATATAATGATGAAAAAACATTACATTCTGTTATCTTTTATAGCAAGAATCTGTCTTTCGTTGAATGCAACTACGAAATATATGATAAGAAACTGCTGATCATCATTTAAGTATTTAAGCATTGATAATCTGAGCTAAAGCTGACTGATATTTCTATCAAGATTTTTATCAATTATCAAGCATTAACATGATTGATGAAGAATAAAGAGCTTAGTAAATGACAGATGCGCTGAGTATAAAAGCTCATTGATTTTAACTTTAAGTCAATGTATTGATCTGACAAACAGAACATCAAGATCAGTGCATTAACTCGTTGAGTTAATGTTGTGCTCAGAGATTTCAAGAATAAACGTTGTTGTTATTAATAAATCATGATTCTGACGTTGAATTGAATGAAGATTGCTGATTTAAAGAAGAATGTCAATCAATCAATTTATTAACAAATTCTTAAAATAAATAAAATCAATGAAAATTGTATTCTGCTTCGCGAAGTTGTATCAAAAGATGAGATACAATGAAAAGACATCAGATTAAAGAATTGTTGAATTCAGAATAAAATCTTGTATCAAAATGATCATTTATGAGTTTCATTTAACAAGATTCTACAAATGAATTTGATTTGTAAAATGTATAATCAATTTTCAATTGATCATTTCAATATTCTTAAAACTGTGAAAATTATAAAATAATACTACTATTGATTCTCAATGCAAAAGACAGTAAATCATTATTTTAAAAACTGCTATATCTATCAATGCTCAAAGATGTTTCAAGATAAATTCAATGAACTACTACATTCTCTGTTGATACTTAAATAATGATGACGTGACATAGTTATGAATTTTATTATTAATTTATCTTTTTCTGATGATTACAACGCAATTTTGACTGTAGTTTGCAGATTGTTAAAGAAAAGACATTACATTTTTTGCATCATTAATGATGAAGATATCACAGCAGAAAAAACAGCTGAGCTGTTAATTCAATGAGTATATTGAACTCATGATTTACTCAACTTCATTGTGTTCTGTTACGATTCTAGCTACGCATCTTCGTTGATAGCTATGTTGATGACTATGTTGATGGCTATCCTGAGAGCTATCGCCGATCGCTCGCCGCTAGAGCATAGGCTTGTTCCGAAGCCAACCCTATTCAGGATTAGCTTATGTTCTTCTGAGTTATATAGATAGCCGACCCTTCCCTTCTAGATACTTTTCTTTCTTAGCATTTATATACTCGTTACATTACACTCATATGACTCGCTCTATGCTGACCTCTAACATTATATAAATGCTTCTTCGTTACAGGCGAAGTGAAATAATCTGCATCGATCTCTTCGAATGCTTCTGCTAGTAGTTCTTCAACTCTCTATCGACTTTGATCTAGCGACTTGCGTTCGTGCAGCAGCACTCATCTTTCTCTTCTCATGAGCTGATTCAGCGAGAATAAACAAAAGATTCGAACTCGTGCGCTGATCAGCGAGTATAAACAAACGATTGAAACCATCCGACTAGATCAAAGATCAGCGAATTAATCGTTCATTCAGATTCGCAAGAAATTCTTCGAATTTGTTGAACAATCAAACGAGGTCAGTCATAGAACTGCGTGAAGTCTCTATCTCGAGGAGCAAACTCTCAGTGAGTCTGCTTCAATGACATCGTCAATGCAATGACCTACTCGCTCTCATCGCTCTACTCATCAGTGAATCTGATCATACGTTCACGTGCAACTAGTGAGTCTGCTACAATGACGAGTTCAAAGTCGATCTCTTCGATGAGCAAGTCGATCAGTGAGCCTGCTTCAATGACACTGTCAATGCAATGATCTATCTTCTCATCAGTGAACCTGATCATACATTCACGTGCAACTAGTGAGTCTGCTACAATGACATCTTCCGTCAATGCAATGATCTATCTATTCACATCGCTCTACCTATCAGTGAATCGATCTGTCGACTCGTTCGCATGCAACTAGTGAGCCTGCTTCAATGACACTTCTATCTTGCATAGTGAGCCTGCTACAATAGACATTTCGATTCTACACAAGACTAAGAAAATACATTCATGCGAACATGAATCGTTGAAGAGGGAAAGTAATGTTACGATTCTAGCTACGCACCTTCGTTGATAGCTATGTTGATGACTATGTTGATGACTATGTTGATGACTATCCTAAGAGCTATCGCCGATCGCTCGCCGCTAGAGCATAGACTTGTTTCGAAGTCAATTCTATTCAGAGTTAGCTTATGTTCTTCTGAGTCATATAGATAGTCGATTCTTTCCTTCTAGATACTTTTCTTTCTTAGCATTTATATACTCGTTACATTACACTCATATGACTCGCTCTATGCTGATCTCTAACATGTTCAATCAAGATTTGCAGTTCATTTTCATTCTTTGAAAGTCTTTTTGCAAACGTTTCAGCATTTTTCTTTGATTATTCATAGTTTATCACTCACAGATTAATAATCAGAGCGAATGAGCAAATTAGAACATTAAGAGATATCTTTGTTTCTTCTGCTTATACATGCAAAACAACTGATTCAAATAACTGTTCATGATTGAATTTATTAACAATAATGTCACATTAACAAATTTCATTAAGTGTTTAATCATGTAATTAAATGATAAATTAAATGATTTATCATTTTGATCAATTTCTCTTCTTATAAGATCATTTTAATGTGATTAGTTGCAGATGCATGTTTAATAACTTAAATGACATAAATCATCAAAATGACATGAATCATTAAAATGACATAAAGCATCAAAATAACATTGCTGACACTGATTATTCTAATTTTATATGCTCAATTCTATATATTTAAGCGCATGCAAAAGCAAGATATTAAATCAATGAATTTATTATTTAACTAGTTATTTAATTATTAATAATAATAATAAATTCATACATTTTTGTGACATCAATTAGATTGACTAATGAAAGACTTTATGCTATGTGTGTTGAGTGAACAAAACTCTCTGAGATAGAAAATCACTTATTATTTATATGATTACTTCACGCAGTTGAAACAACAAGATTAAAACTATGTATCAAATTTGTTCACGTTGATCACATGTTAAAGAATGAGTGTTTTAATCACTTTAAATTACTTTAGAAGCTTCGTTTTCATCATCATTCTTGCTGCTGTTCTGAGATCTTTCATGATCGCGACGATTATTTGATAGTTTGAAAAGTCAATGTCGCATAACATTCTTGATCGCAGATGCGTTCAGTTCAAGCAATGCATGAGTACATGCTTCGCTGTCTGATGACTTCGTTCGCAGTTACATCGTGAACTATTCATGCTTGAAATGTTTCTCAAGTGCAGATAAATATTAAGATTTATGCATTTGATTCTGATATAAGTTGTGAAAGTGCTTTTAATCTTCTGAAAATCATCATGCATCTTTATCAGTTTGTTGAATAAATAAGATCTTTGTGCTGAAATTATATTAATGTCTGCAATGCATTATTTGTATTTTTCTCATCATTGCTTTCATTGATCTTTGTGATATAAAACTATTGCGATGCTATTGCTTATTGAAATCATCATAAAAAGATTGAATCATTTGTGTTTAAACTGCATTCTTACGTCTTCTTGAATAAATGTGTTCAAAAGCATTATTTTCTTGATAACAGAAGAGTAAAAGATGAAGCGATTAATTTTCATCAGTTGAGTGTGTATGAGTTTGCATGTTTATTTAATCTCTTGCATTTTGTCGTTGACTTGACTGCGTAATGTAACTTTATTCTGCAGCATGTTCAAATGAACATGCAGCAAACTTATGTACATTTCAATTTCTAATGTTTCAATGCTTACTCTTTTAAATGCTTTTGCAACGTGATGTAAAGTCTGATTTTACAGAGTTTCTAATCTGCATTTCTTGTCTGACAGTTCTTTCTCTTTGTCACGCTGATGTCAAAAGAATGCTTTGAATGCAATTTCTGATCTCATTACAGCTGATTACACTTGTTTCGCTTTTGTGAAGATTGTTTCTCATGTAAAAACTTTTAAACAATTAAGCGTAAGCATTCTTGTAATGTGACTCACTTTTATCTGTCAAAGATGCACATTTCATCACAGTTTCATGTTCAGTTGAATCTTTAAAACTTGCACATCTGATTTTAACTTGATTACTGAACTTTCTATTTATATGCTAGTCATCATGTTGAATTTTCTTGATTTTCTAGTGAAATGTGTGAGTTAATATTTTTCTGATGCAAACGTTGCATCATGAGTTTGAACTCACTTCATGCAAACATCATTTATCTTACTAAGTGTTTTGCAGATTTCTTTAATGAATCTGTTATAAACTAGAATGTTGATGTCATTTATGAAGTCAAGCACTTCAATTTTGATTTTCAATGCTTTGCATTTTTCAATTAAACTTGCGTTGAAAAATAGAAAGAGAATCGATGAAATGAAAGATTCTTAAGATATGTCTGTATTAATCTTATGCATAGTACTCATTTATTCATCAAATATCAATGATATCTCTCTGTTTTTTAGAAAGTTGCATACTCATTTATCTATGTAACTTAACGTTCTTCTCATTTTCAGCATATGTAACAGTTTGATGTGCAAGACTTGATTAAACACTTCAATAATGTTTAAACTTAGCATGAAAATCATGTACTTAATCTTGCAGTTTCACACAATGTGAACTTAATTTACTAGTAGATTTAATGTCGAGATCATGAATTGCTTGCATCTAGACTGATTGCGTCAAGTCGAGTCATCAATATTGAGTCGAGTTCTCGACTCATCAAGATTTGATTCAAGTCAGAATTTTGAAATCAAGTATTCAAGTTGAGTCACGATGTTGATATCGAGTATTGACTCGAATTTTCAATTCGACTCGTCAAGATATGATTTACTACTACTAATATTTATTTGATAATGCAATAGAGTAATGCAATTGATTCAATCACATCTTCATGACTCATGAGAATACTGACTACTACTGATAGAGATTTTCCCACGAGTATTGATCAAAACTCACGAAGATACTGACTACTATTAATACGTGTTTTTCCAGCTTAGTAATTACTACCTAGTCAAGCATAAGCTTTAATCAATTGCATTATTCTGTTGCATTACTCTGTTGCATTATCAATAGTACATTATCAATAGTGCTCAGGAAATTTCTATCAGTAGTAATCAATCTTCTCATGAGTCATGAGCTCTGAAGATGTTGATCACTATTTATGAATCATGCTCGAGAAATCTCTATTAGTAGTAGTCAGTATTCTCATAAATTCTGAAGATGCTGACTCTGCTCGAGAAACTTCTACTAGTAGTAATCATTATTTCTTTTCATTGAACTCTGAATTTTCGATTGCTTGATGAGTTGAGTCGAGAACTCAAATTCTGACTCGACTTGAGATTAATATTGAGTCGAGTCACAAGATTGATATCGAGTATTCAAGTCGAGTCACAACATTGATATCGAGTACTCGAGCGAGTCAGAAAGTAAATATGAAAACTCAACTTGATAATCAATTTACTTGCATCTCGCTCTCATTTGAGCATTTGAAAGCATATAATGAGTCTCAGTTATATCACTCAGTCTTTTGATCATAATTGATTCTAAAGTTTTGTTCATGATATCAAGCAAAGCAATGAATCAATATGTCTTTGAATCAATATAGTCGCTTTTTTTTATTTATATAACACTATTGTTTGAGTCTTTTTGAACTGCTTCAAATGATATTTATGTATCATGCATATGTTGAATAAACTCATCAACATTGAGATCAATTTTGTGAAATCTGCTTGAAGTGCTTTGTTTGAAATTTCCAAGATGTTTGATGCTTTATTCACTTTTATTCATTTAATTGCTCACTTTATCTTGTTTTTTAAAATGCATGAATTTGATGATACTGTCAAAGATATGAATGAATCTGAAATGTTATTAATGTTTGCTTATAAGAATGAAGAGAAGAATTTTTCTTGCAGCATCTCAATTTTTTCTTCAAACGTTATTATCATATGATCAGTATCATTTTGTTTCAGCGACGAAAACTGAGAAAGTTTTTTAAATAACTGACTTTCAATTCTAGCTCATTTTGCAAAGCATCATATTGATTTCAATGCATTGTTCAACTCATGCATCTGTGATCTGAAGTGTGCATATTTTGTTTGTCTGATGATCTTGTTTTTGTGATCATTATGTTTCAGATATTCATTTTATGTCTTTAATGTATCTTATGTTTTTCATATAATTTGCAGTCATCTTGATTTTATTACTACTTCAAAGCAGCTTTAATTTCAGAAGTCTCTTGCTTAATTTAATAATTTTGCTCAAAGAGTAGACTTCTCAATGATTTTTTGTAATACTTTGATGATCTTTGTCACTCTGTCATTTATTTCAGCTCTGCTATTCAAAGAGTGATCTGATGAGAGATGTATTTGCAGATAAGCATTCAATGCTTCTGTGTTCATTTTTTTTCAGAGTCAACAAGTTGAAAGCTGCACTGAGATTATTTGTAAATTTAACTCTGTAATAATTGAAAGATGATTTGATTTCTGATGTAGATTAATTCGTACTTTGCACTTGCATGTCATAAACTGTATTTTCTTGCTGCAAAAGACTAAATTTATCATCATAAACTGATTGTGAATCTTGTGAGTGATTGTGTCTGATTTCAGCAGTAGTTTCAGTCTTGCATTTGTAATGATGTTTAGTAAAATATCAATCATCATATGTTGAGTGAAGCATTTTCATCTTTCTCAATGTGAATGATGTAGATTAAAGTCTTTTATGACTAGTTGTTTGCAATCATTCTTAAGTAGTTCATTCAAGCAAGAAATAGTTGAGAGTCTCTTTGTAAATGTGATGAATAATGAGCTTGAATTGTAAACAATTAAACGTCTTAATATTTGCATTCCATCATCTGTGTTGCAAGTTAATATTCTGATTGAGCAGATGTTTGACTCAACTGTCTTTATTATTCATTAATCAAGTCTTAAGTATTTGTTAACATATATGCATGTTCTTGATTAAGATGATGAGTTTTTCATTAAATGAAAGAAGTTGTGAGCAATGATTGCAAGTTATTAATGTTGCATTCTTACTTTTGTATAATTACTATGTTGAATTTGCGAATTTCTCTGTCGATCAAGAATGATTCTTGAATCTTCAATGACTTTCTGATGTTGTATTGTAGAATTTATAGAAAGAATTGTTTTATCATAAAGTTATTTGTAACTATTGTTGATTTTGCATTAAAAAGACTTTTTGTATGCTTTTGATCACTGAGAGTCTTTCATGCTTTCTGATTGAGCATTTCTGAGTCTGCTCAGATGTCATCTCATCTGAGTCACTAGTCACGCATGAAAAGAGATTGACTAATCTCTTCTTGACTTCTATCATCTGTCATGTTAATTCAACGTCTCGATTACGTGTTTTCAACATGATGATTGCTGAGTTCAAAGAATTCGTTGAATCTACGAAGTTTGTTGAACTCAATGAATTTATTGAGCTTAAAGAGTTCAGAAACAGCGATAGAAGTGCATGATTGTATTTCAACACTTTCAAATATTTGATCGATTTGTTTCTATAGATTTCTGATGCTTGTTTCATCTGCTGTCATCATTTGAGACAGATGTGTCTTCAGAATTCATGATCTTCATTGCAGTTAATGCAACGTCTTCTATTCAAAGATATCATGCACTCTTCAATGTGATGTTTATCTGTACATTTAGTGCAACGTTGTTTCTTCTTGCAAAATCTGATCATATGATCAAATTCAAAGCATCTGTAACATTGAGTAATGTAACAGTTCTTTTCAAACAATTTGCATAAGCATTCTTGATACAAGTTTAACATGCTCTCATTCATTAATTAATTCATCATCGCTTCAATTGTGATCTTTACAATGAGTGATGAGTGAATCTTTTCACTTTTAACTACTTTCTTGAGTCAGATTATTCTTAGAATCTTTAGATTCTTATGAAGTCTTGCATTGTCTTTTATCAGTCTTTTAATGATCACTTTCTGATTGCTTGTGTTTATTGTGATGTGTATTTCATGTGCTAGCACAGCGAAGATTCAATATATTATATGCATCAAGTTCATGATTTCTTTTGCTCATGTCTGAAATCTTTTCAGATTTGCTTGAGCTTCTGAACTTACTGCATGAAGTGTGATGTCTTCGCTTTCAAGCTTGCAAAGAGACATGATTAAATTTCTTTGAGCTGTCAACATGTTTGTGATTTCTTGAAGAATTTGTTCAATAAATTTCTTTTGTATCTTTTTTATTTTCTTTCTTTCTACTATCTTTATCATGATCTTTCATTTCTTGCAAAGTGATGATAATTCATCTTTGAGATGTTACTTTCTCATTGTTGCTTCTTTTCTTGTCATGTTCATTCATGACGTGATTCTCAATGAGAAGTGTATGCTATCTTATGTTTGCATGCTATCTTATGTTTGTAACTGCTTACTAAGCAGTTGTATGAATGTCTTCAGTTTCTATACATTGTTTGCAATGAATGCATTTTGATTCTCATTGTTTTTTTCTTCTGAATCGTTTCAAAGACGTTGCATCAGCTTTACTGCTACTTCTTTTCATGAATAATCTTTGCTTTTCTCTTTCTTTAACATTGATGTCTGTATTAGAAGATCAATAATGTTAGTAACATACTTTTCATCATTATGTAAACTTTTCAATCTTATATTGTTGTTTCTTCATGACAAGTCAACGTCACTTGTAATTGTTTCTGAATCAGCATTGCTGCAGTTTATGCAATTCATCATCATTTATTCATCTTTTAAATTCGTTCTGTCTTGATTGTATTGCTCTTTTCAAAAATTTGCTTTGCGCACGTTATGATTGTTATTTAATCATTTATTTGAATGAATTATTAACTATGTAAAGTATTTAATAAAGAATCATGAAGAAAGTTATGAAGAAAATCATAAAGCTTGATAAAGCATTATGTAGAAAGCACTGTTTAACTCATGTTATGCATTCAATTGATGAGTAATTGAAAGCATGTAGAAAGTTTGATAAAGTGTTTGATAAAAAGCTTGATTGAAAGCTCAGTAGAAAGCTCATTAAAAAGATTAGTAGAAAGATCAGTAGAAAGCTCAGTAGAAAGCTTGATGAAAAGATCAGTAGAAAGATCATTAGAAAGCTTAATTGAAAGATCAGTAGAAAGATCAGTAGAAAGATTAGTAGAAAGATCAGTAGAAAGATCAGTAGAAAGTTCAGTAGAAAGTTCAGTAGAAAGCTCAGTAGAAAGCTTGATCAAAAGATCAGTAAAAAGATCAGTAAAAAGCTTAATTGAAAAATCAGTAGAAAAATCAGTAGAAAGATCAGTAGAAAGCTCAGTAAAAAGCTCAATCAAAAGATCAGTAGAAAGATCAGTAGAAAGCTCAGTAGAAAGATTGATTGAAAGATCAGTAGAAAGATCATTAGAAAGCTTGATTGAAAAATCAGTAGAAAGCTCACTAAAAAGCTCAATCAAAAGATCAGTAGAAAGATCAGTAGAAAAATTGATAGAAAGATCAATAGAAAGATTGATAGAAAAATCAGTAGAAAGCTCAGTAGAGAATTTGATAGAAAGTTCAATATCAAGTCATGAAGAATGCATTTTATTGAGTTAGTTAACATTGTTGAAATACAAGATCATATAAAGACATATTGAAATTTTGATTGTTGTTGTTTTATTTTGTACAAAATAGAAAGTAGAAATTATAATGAAAGAAAAAAGAAGAAAAAAAGTAAATATTTTGAATTTTCTGAATTTTCTAACGTCGATCTTCAACTGAGAGCGAAGATTACTAATCACGAAGATAACAGTACTGTTTTCAAGTCATGTAGAAAGCATTGTTTGAAGCATTGTGTAATTCATGTTATGCATTCATAATTTGAAGCATGTAGAAAGTTTGATAGAAAGTTTGATAAAGATTTTGATAAAGAATTTGATAGAGTGTTTGATTGAAAGTTTGATAGAAGATTTGATAGAAAAATTGATAGAAAGTTTGATATTGAGTCATAAAGAATGTGTTTTATTGAGCTAATTAGCATATGTTATGAAGTATGTATGAAGCATATTATGAAGTAGATCATGAAGTAAATCATGAAGTGAATGCTGTGTGTTTAAACATGTTGCATGAAGCATGTTTTAAAGTGAGCAAGCTGATGAGTAAATTAATGAGTTGACTGCGTTCGTCAAGTTGAATACTCAAGTTCAAGTCAAGTATTCGACTTGAAAAGTATCAAGTTAAGTTGAATTTTTTTTTAAAAAGTGTTAAGTTGAATTGAGAAGTTAAATCTGAAAACTTGAATTGAATTGCGAAGCTTGATTTGACAACTTAATTTGAAAACTCAATTTGATTTAATAAAATATTAAATAAATGTAAATAGTTTGATTGAATAATTTACATAGACTGATCGTTGAATTGAGTTTTCATACCTACTTTTTGACTCGCTCAAGTACTCGATATCAATGTTGTGACTCAACTCAAATACTCAATATTAATCTCATGACCTGACTTGATATTAATCTTGAGTCAAGTCAGAATTCAAGTTCTCAACTTGATTCATTAAGCAATTGAAAATTCAGAGTTCAATGAGAAGAAATACTGATTACTACTAGTAGAAGTTTCTTGAGCAGAGTCAGCATCTTCAGAATTCATGAAAATACTGACTATTACTAATAAAGATTTCTCAAACATGATTCATGATATTATTGATAATGCAACAGAGTAATGCAACAGAATAATGCAATTGATTAAAGCTTATGCTTGACTACGTAGTAATTACTAAGCTGAGAAAACATGTATTAATAGTAGTCAATATCTTTGTGAGTTCTGATCAATACTCATGAAGAAATTTCTATCAACAGTAGTCAGTATTCTTATGAATCATGAAGATACAATCAAATCAATTGCATTACTTCATTGCATTATCAGATAAATATTAGTAATAGTAAATCATATCTTGACGAATTGAATCAAGAATTCGAATCAATACTTGATATCAACATCATGATTTAACTCAAATACTTGATATCAACATTGTGATTCAACTTGAATACTCAATTTTAAAATTCTGACTTGAATTAAGTCTTGATGAGTCAAGAACTTGACTCGATCTCAATGACTCAACTTGACGTGATCAGTCTAAGTTTACATGATTTTTCTTCATGACTTTCTATCATGTTTTCTCATCATGACTCTCTATCAAAGTCAAATGATCTTTATGTTTCTCTTTATGTTTCTCTTTATGTTTTTCTTTATGTTTCTCATCATGATTCTTTATCAAATTATCTTCATGTTTCTCTTCATGTTTCTCTTCATGTTTCTCTTCATGTTTTTCTTCATGTTTTTCTTCATGTTTCTCTTTATGTTTCTCATCATGATTCTTTATCAAATGATCTTCATGTTTTTCTTCATGTTTCTCTTCATGTTTTTCTTTATGTTCTTCATCATATTTTTCTTCATGAATTTCTATCAAAAAGATAATGCAAAAGTGTAATGCAAAAGCAAAAAATTGAAAAAATTTCTATATTTAACTCTCTTAACATTAAGCTTGAGTTCTTGATGAGTTGAATTGAGTTGAATTGCATTAAATTGAAAATATGAGCAACTTGACTTGAATTGAATTGAAAATGTGAGTAATTTGACTTGATATTGATTTGAGTTCAAAATGTCAATTCAAAACTCAACTTGACAATCAGTTTACTAATGAGTAAACTAATGAGTAGATAGAATAATAAGTAGAATGATGAGCATGTAAAATGAAAGGTAGAATGATCAGCATGTAGAGTGATGAGTAAAGTGATGAGCATGTAGAATGCAAAGAATGAAGATGTTGTTAAACTGTTTAATGATGCTGTTAATCATTTAATTATTTATACGCAAAGATAAATGATTCAATTTATCAGTTATCAAATTTAAGTATAAGATTAATGACATAAGTAAGTGATGTTTGATTGAATCTTTGATTTAATCAGCTGTCAACGATGTCAATGATGTTAATGTGATGATTAGTTGCGTGTGATTGACTAATTAACACTTGAGAATTTGTCAATGCATGTTCTCAATCATTTTCTCAATCTTGTTCTTTCTAAACAAGAGTTTTCATTCTCATATGAGCTTTGATTCTGACTTCATTGAGTATGAAAGTACTTGCGAGCGTCTGCAGATTATTAAAATCAAGAATATATTTGAACATATGAATAAAACATTAACATTCACTTGCAAGACTTTTGTTAAGACACAAAAGCAAATGATGAAACAAGTTAATAAGCATAGAAAAAAGATTAACTATAAAATTGACTTAAAAATATTTCTGAACGAAAGAATCATTATGACAGTGAGATAATTCAAAAAGCTGAATGACAAAATGCTTGATTCATTCAACATGCTCAGTTCTGTTGACTTTTTGTATAGATTGAAACTATCAGAAACTATGTGTATTCATGATGTATTTCACTCAGAACTTCTTCATTTCATTATTGATGATTTCTTGTTTGATCAAAACAATGATTCTTCAAAGTCAATTATGATAAACGATGAGAATAAATGAAAGATTAATGATATACTGAATTTTCAATGATATTGAAGATGATTTCAATATTAAGTAAAATGAAAGAGTTATGACAATGATTTCAACTGATATAACGCTGACAACAATGAATTTATGAACACTCAGAATATTGTTGATAACTTTCACACTTGATATTTTAATTGAGCGCACTAAGAAAATACATTCATGCAAACATGAATAATTAAAGAAGAGAAATATTATTATGATTCTGATTTAGTTTAATTCTAATCAATATACAATCAACTTTAGCATGTTGATTGCATATTAATTAAAGCTTGCTCAGTCTCGATCAATTCAATTGAGTTTAGTGAGCATTTAAGCTAAAAATGATGTCATTGAGTCTCTGCATCATTTGTGTAAGATGTCAATTCTTTCAAGTTTAGCGCAAAGATTAGAAATACATATATAAGCTGCAAGTTCTTTTTTGTAAATACTTTTCTTTCTTAACATTTATTTACTAATTAAATGACATTCATATGACTCACTTTATGCTGATCTTTAACAGTTTCTTGCAAGATGTTTAAGACAGCTGAAAATGATCTTATAGTTTATCTCAAGAATCAGTCATGAATCATGCAGAAAAAGATGATCTGATACATATGAAAGAAGTGAGATATTGTGAGACAATGAAATCTCTTTACGTGAAACTGCGTAGTAAAAGATAATAAAATAGCACTTTATTAATGATAGAATTAATTGTTAAGAAACGAAAGTGAAAGTTTGCAGAGTTTTCATCTTCTGTTAAGTCATTATTTTTATTCACTCATTAATTTCTTCAATCTAATCTTGTAAGCTAGTCTTGCAAATACACATCATTTATAGTTGATGAGATGCATTCTCACAACTGCATTCTTTCTTAAAGACTTGATTTCTGAATTTTCATAGCATCATATTGTTTTCTTGCAGCTGACAGCATAGTAATAACTTCTTCAGCGTTTTAACATTTGTGTAAAAGTGTCGTGAATTAATCATGTTAATGAGCATAAACAAAGTTAGTGCAAAATTGTTGATGTCAATCATTCTTAAGTCTTCATAACATCATTATGTCTTTCAATAGTTGATAGTATAGCAATGATATCTTCAGCACTTTAACATTTATATAAAAGTGTTGTGAATTAATCATGTTAATAAGCATAAACAGAGCTAGTGCAAGATTGTTGATATCAACTCTTCAACTTTGCTTTTTTTCTTTCTTTCTTTTCTTCTTATCTTGTTTCAGCATACTCTTTCATGAGTACTGCTTTTTTAAATTGACGAAGCATGAGATCTGCTATGCGTATCTTGCATAGCTTGCAGCTTATGATATGAACTTCTTTCATTGCAACATTGTTATGATGCAAGTCAGCTTATGAATTAATGTAAATGATATAATAGTATCAACATCATCATCATCATCATCATCACTATCATGATAAGTAGCAGCATTTGCGCTTACTGAAATCATACTAACATGCTCGCGAAGTCTGTTCATTTTCTTGAGATGTACATTCTTCTTTGCGTCGTTGTCATTGTGATGTTTATCACGTCTGTTTCTTCTGTTTTCTTTGCGTCTGTTGTATTAATAATTGAATTCATAACTTCTAATAAACATATTTATCTTTGCATGTTTCAATAAATGCTGATGTATATTAAATCATCATGATTAGAAAATCTGATGCTGTTGCTGCGTTCATCATCTAAGCATAGTGATGATTCACATGTGTCGTGTTTTCATTGAGCGTGCTTGCAAATGCAAGCATTGCTTTGAAGAAAAGCATGATTGCATTATGAATTTAGTCTTGCGTCTTCTTCAGCTGATGATGCATCACGTTACGTAAGCAATGATTCAACATCTCATCATTCATACTTAATTTCATCTTGTTCTTCATCTTCAACAATGAAAAAGTGAATAGTTTTCTCTCTCAGCATGTAAGATTGTATTTAACAGTTGAATAAAGATTCTCATTTTTTTCATCTTCATCACTTCTCATCATCATCATGTCACTTCATCTTCATCTCATAAGTATTAACTGAAGCAAGCAATGTGTGACAAGATTCATTGATGAATAAATAACTTTTTTCTTCACTTCAATGTTCTTGCTTGCAGTCATTAATCACTTCTTTTCTTCACTTTTTTGCAACGTTCATCATCTTCTTTTTTAAAAGACATATGTTGCATAAGATTTTATAATCGTAGTTTAGTATCAACTTAAAACAATCACAACGCACGCATCACAAATTTTGAAAAAGAGCACTACAAACAAGACAGAGTGAATCTAGAAGATGATTAATGACGATGAATTGCATGAATTGCAGCAGCGCTGATTCAAAGATGATTGCGAGCGACGTTGATTCATCACAAGAAAACAAAGATGCAAGATCGAAATGCTCACGTAATGATGAATAGAACGTTGATAACATTATTGATCTACTAATAAAGATATCAACATTAGAGAAAGAGAAGAGCAAAGATCATTCATGAAAAGAGATAGCATTGAAGCTGATTCAATATTTTCGACTCGATTCAGAAGAAAAACATCACAAGAATCAGAATGCATTCATTGTAAAGAATGTATAGAAACTGAAGACATCAGTTCAACTGCTTAACAAGCAGTTGCATATATAAAGAAGCATGCGTCTTTCAACGAAAATCACGTCATGAGCAAACATGACAAGAGAAGAAATAGCGATGAGAAAGCAATGTCTCAGAAATGACTCATCATCGCTTTGCAAGAAACGAGAAGTCATGATTAAGATAATGAACAGAAGAGAAATAAAAGAGATGCAGAAGAAGTTGATTGAACAAATTCTACAAAGAATCGCAAACGTGTTGACAGATCAAAGAAATCTAATTGTGTCACTTCGCAAGCTGAGTAGCGATGATATTTTTCTTCACGCAGTTAGTTCAGATGCTCAAGCAAATCTGAAAAAGACTCAGATATGAGCAAAAGAAATCGCGAGTTCAACATGCATAGCACGTCAAATCTTTGCAATGCTGACACATGAAATACACACTACAATAGACATGAGCAATCAGAAAAAGATCATTAAAAGATTGATAAAAAATAACATGAAACTTTATGAAGATCTGAAAGTTCTAAGAATAGTCTGACTCAAGAAAATAGCAGAGAGCGAGAAGACTCATTCATCGCTTATTGTAGAGATCGCGATCGAAGCAATGACAAATCGACTAATGAACGTAAGCATGCTGAACTCATATCAAGAATGTGCATGCAAGCTATTTGAAAAGAACTGTTGCATCACACAGTGCTTCAGATGTCATGAATTTGATCACATGACTAAGTTTTGCAGAAAGAATCAGCGCTGCAAAAAGTGCGCAGACAAGCATCACATCAAGAAGTGCGTGATATCTTTGAACAGAAAACGTTGCATCAACTGCAATGAAAATCACGAACTCTGAAGATGCATCTGTTTCAAGTGATGATAGCAGATGAAACAAGCATTTAAAATCTATAGAAATAAATCATTCAGATATTCTGAAACATTTAAATACAATTGCACACTCTTCTTGCTGTCTTTGAACTCTTTAGATTCAATGAACTCTTCAGATTCGATGAACTCTTTTGATTCAATGAATCTTTCGAACTCAGCAACAGTCATGCTGAAAACATGCAGTTGAATTGCTGATGAATCAGCTTGACAAGTAGTAGAAGTCAAGAAGAGATGAGTTGATCTTTTCTCTTACGTGAATAGTGACTCAGATGAGACGACATCTGAGCAGATTCAGAAACGTTCAATCAGAAAATGAGAAAGATCATTGATGATCGAAAGCATACAAAGAGTCTTCTCATCGCAGAGTCAACAACAGCTATGAATAACTCTATGACAGAACAGTTTTTTCTACGAATTCTACAGTACAACATCAGAAAATCATTAAGAATTCAAGAATCGTTTTTAATTGATAGAGAAATTCGCGAATTCAACATAGTAACTATACAAAAGCAAGATCACAACAACAACGACTTGCAATCATTTAGCTCAGCACACAACTTCTTTCATCTAGTGAAAAACTCATCATCTCAATCAAGAACATGCATATACATTAACAAACATTTAAGACTCAATTAATGAATAGTAGAAACAGTTGAATCAAACATTTGCTCAATCAGAATATTAACTCGCAACGTAGACAACGAAACGCAAACGCTAAGACTTCTAAACGTTTACAATTCATGCTCACTGTCTACTACATTCACAAAAGAATCTTCAATCATTTCTTGACTGAACATACTACTCAAGAATGACTGCAAACAACTGATCATAAAAGATTTTAATCTACATTATTCTCACTGAAAGAGATGAAAATGCTTCACTCATCATATGACAATTGATACTCTGCTAAACATCGTTACAAACGCAAGACTGAAATTATTGCTGAAATCAAGCACTATTACTCGCGAAGCTCACAATAAATTTACGACGATTGATTTAGTCTTTAGCAGCGAAAAAATATAGTTCATGACACGCAAGTGCAAAATACGAATCGATCTGCATCAGAGATTGAATCATCTTTCGATCATCACAGAGCTATGTTTACAAATCATCTAAGTGCAATTCTTGACTTGATGACTCTGAAAAAA
>JAABUY010002127.1_pt1 | contig 24376 bp, 21 predicted proteins | sample 5560271 | NCBI WGS metagenome assembly JAABUY01 (sample SAMN10711886, study PRJNA513374) | rock metagenome | isolation source: Antarctica rocks | place: Antarctica: Victoria Land, University Valley | reverse complement strand
CGGTTCGCCGAGATGGTCGAGGCGCACGGCATGACGTTCATCGGCCCGTCGCCCGCGCACATCCGCATGATGGGCGACAAGATCGCGGCGAAGGCGGCAATGGCGTCGCTGGGCGTGCCGCTGGTGCTGGGGTCGGACGGCGCGGTCGCCGACATGGACGAGGCCCGCGCGGTGGCGGGCCGCATCGGCTACCCGGTGCTGGTGAAGGCGGCGGCGGGCGGCGGCGGGCGCGGCATGAAGGTGGCGCTGGCGGCGGACGAGCTGGAGGAGGCCTGGACCGTGGCGCGCACCGAGGCGCGGACCGCCTTCGGCGACGACGCCGTATACATCGAGAAGTACCTCGACCGCCCGCGGCACATCGAGCTGCAGGTGATGGCGGACGCCCACGGCAACGTCGTGCATTTCGGCGAGCGCGATTGCAGCCTGCAACGCCGGCACCAGAAGCTGCTGGAGGAGGCCGGCTCCCCGGCATTGACCTCTGTGGCGCGGGACAGCCTGGGCGCCGTCGTGACGGCCGGGCTGCGCAAGCTGGGCTACCGCAACGCCGGCACGCTGGAGTTCCTGTACCAGAACGGGCAGTTCGCCTTCATCGAGATGAACACCCGCCTCCAGGTCGAGCACCCCGTCACCGAGATGGTCTGCGGCGTGGACCTGGTGCGCGAGCAGCTCCGCGTCGCGGCCGGACAGGAGCTTGGCTACGAGCAGGCGGACGTCGAGTTCCGCGGCCACGCGATCGAGTGCCGGGTGACGGCGGAGGACCCGGAAACGTTCGTGCCGACGCCGGGCCGGGTGGACGTGTTCCACGCGCCGGGAGGCCTGGGCGTGCGGGTCGACAGCGCATTGTATGCCGGCTATGTCGTGCCGCCGTACTACGACAGCATGGTGGCCAAGCTGATCGTCCACGCGCCGACCCGGCCGGAGGCGATCGCCCGGATGCGCCGCGCGCTGGGCGAGTTCGCGATCCAGGGTATCAAGACGACCCTGCCGCTGCACCGCCGCATCATGGACGCGCCGGAGTTCGTGGCCGGGGAGTACACGATCCACTGGCTGGAGCGCTTCGTGTCGGGTGGCTAGCGCGGCCCAACCCACCTGACGCAAGAGCAGCAAAGGGTTCGGTGGAGGCCGAAGACAGCAGTGGACCTCCTTTCCCAGAGCGGTCGCCAGACGGCTGGATGGCAACATGAGGGGGCGGCGGAGGTTTCCGAAAAAATACGTGCGGCTTGAGCATCCGCCCACCCCCTTCGCCCCGTATCCCTTGCGCAACAACCGCCTGGGGCACGGATGCCGATGCGACGGGACGACGAGCCTCTCCGGCGTCCAGGTGCGCAGGTTGCCTGGGCCGCTATCGTGGCCGGGGCCGGACTGGTCCCAGTTCGGGCGTCCGCCCATGTGAAGTGGTTCTGCTCGGTCGCCGACGTGACGCAGCCGCCGGCCGCCATAGGCCGTGTGCTGACGCCGCTGTTCGGCCTTGTCTGCTGTGGCTTCCTGTTGCTGGTCTATGTCGGACTCCTGCTGGACGGCAGCGTCGCCCTGCGCTGGCCCTGGCTCGCCTCCAGCGGGGAGCTGCACGCCGGCAGCGAGGAAAAGCTGGTCCGCCTCGCCGCCGGGGCCTACTTCCTCTTGCTCTGGGACAAGGGGGCCGTGGTGCTATGGGAGCGCGGCGACGCGATCCTGACGCCCGAACTCATGGCCAGCATCGCGTGGATGGGCGCGTTGCACTTGGTGGTTGCTGTGTCGGTCGCATGGCGCCATGGCTGCATCCTCGCCGCGACGGGAATTTGCATCCTGTATGCCTATGGGATCGCGCAGTTCGGCATCTTCCACATGACCGACTACGTGTTCTTTCCCGGTGTCGCAGCGTACTTGGCGCTCACGGGGGCCGGCATGCCGGGCGCACTCAGGTGGCGTGCGCCGCTGCTGTCGGGCGGCCTGGCCTTCGGCCTGATGTGGACGGCGGTGGAAAAGTTCGTCTACCCGCAGTGGACGCTGGATGTCGTGGCCCAGCATCCTGACCTGGCTTTCGGCTTCCCTTGGCAGTTCGTCGTCATGGTGGCAGGTTTTGTGGAGTTCACGCTGGCCTTCTATGTGATGGCCGGCCGGGGGCTGGTCCGCTTCGGCGCTGCCGCCTATGCCGCCATCTTCCTCGCCGCGGTCCCCGAGTTCGGCCACCTGGACGCGGTCGGCCACATACCGATCGTCGCTATCCTGGCCGTCACGTGCCTGCGGGGCGCCTCGCCGTTGCAACGCCTGCTAGGGATGGAGGGCCGGACGGTCGCAGCCAACGCGGCGACGGTTTCAGCGCTCTATCTGGCATCGCTGACCGGGTTCTTCGGCTTGTATTATGGATTGCAATGGATGGAGTACGGATGAGGCGGGACCGAGCCGCTGGCCGCCGCCTGCCGTCCAGCGCGGGCGTGACCGCCTTGTTGGCGCTGGCGGTGCCGCAATCCTTGGGTTCCCTCCACCTTGAAGCGTTGCTCGACATGGCTGAAGGCTAGCCTGCTCAAAGTCCAGGCGGTGCGAAGGCCCCTCGCAGGCGTCAAACAGCCCCACAGCCCCGATCAACTCATGATGAACAGCGTCATAAGCTTTGCGGACGGGTGGACATCGACGGAATCCCGTGGGCAATGCTGCGCCGCCGTCCGGTGAGGCGCGGCAGCGCCAGCAATAAAACATTCAGGAGCTGTCCATGCCGTCAGGTCCCTACAGCTACACGCTCATAGACCCTCCAAACAGCATAGACACCGGCACGTCCCGCAACGTGAGCGTCAGCCAAGTCAATGACCTGGGCCAGGTGCTGGGAACAGTCTCTGGCAGCACTGGGAGCCACCCGTTCCTTTATTCGGACGGCGGCTACACCAGCCTCGACGTGCCGGGCGCCACCACGACCATTGCCACGCAACTCAACAACGCGGGCCAGATCATCGGGCGCTACAATGACGCCGCCGGCAGCCATTCCTTCCTCTACCAAGACGGCAACTACGCCGAGATCGCTGTTCCGGACGCCGCTTTCACCACCGCGTTCCAGATCAGCGGCGCTGGCAAAATCCTGGCAGAGTACTTCGACAGCAATGGCCTGCATCCGTTCATCGACGACAACGGAAGCTACACGGCCCTAAGCGTGCCCGGTGCGACCAACACCATCGTGCGCACCAGCAACGGCGTGGGGGGAAATGCCCTTTCGGCCATCAACGACGCCGACCAGGTAATCGGGACCTATGTCGACGCCGCAGGCGGCCATTCCTTCCTCTATAGCGACGGCAGCTACGCCACCCTCGCCGTGCCTGGAGCTTCCAGCACCGTCGCCACCCAGATCAACAACGCTGGCCAGGTCCTTGGGACATACACTATGGCGTCGGACAGCGGGCCATCGAGCACGCGCTCTTTCGTGTACTCGGACGGCGCCTACACCCCGATCGCCGTGCCTGGCGCGACCACCACCACCGCCGGTCAGATCAACGATGCCGGCCAGATTGCCGGAACCTACTCCGACCAGACGGGAAACCACTTGTTCCTGGACACCGGCGGGACCTACGTCACCATCACTCCCCCGCCCGGCCCGTCTCCGTCCGTTGGCGGCCCTTCTGCTCCTTCAGTCCCGTCTGCTCCCTTGGTCCCGTTCCCTCTTTCGATCTCGTTCACCCAGCTCAGCAATGCCGGCGACGTCCTGGGCACCTACTATGACTCTGGGAACCCGCCCTTTGGCAGCAGCAAGCCCTTCCTGTACTCCGACGGCACCTCCACAAACGTGAGCGTGCCGGGAGCAGCGACCACGACCGCCCTCCGCATCAACGACCTGGGCCAGTTGGCCGGCTCGTTTTCTGATGGGATCGCCACACATGCTTTCCTGGCCACCCCGATAAGCGCCGATGTCATGCAAACGTCGTTGCTGGCCGCCTTGTTGCCGGCTGGGGCGGACGCTTCTGCACTCGTTGCCGCCACCCCGGACATCACCAATGCTGGAGCCGGCATGCTGACGCCAACCGGCGACAACGCGGGGCCGAACCCGCCGCTTATTTTGCTGAACGGTCAAGGCTCTTTCGCGCCGTAAGCGCCCAGGCGCCGGGGTACAATGATTGAGGGCTGAAACCGTTTACTGACAGGTGGGCCTTTGGACCAACCATGAATCTCGAAAGGGATGGCGTTCAGGCGCGACACGGTTGGCAACCCGCGGCGCTGTCGGACGTGTTATGGTATCGGCGCACCCTCAAAGGCGGGTCACGATCAAAGCATGTCGCGTAGAACGATCGAAGTGACGCCCGACCTGCTGATGCGGGCCTACCGGGTCGGGCTGTTCCCGATGGCCGAGACGCGCCGGGGCCAGCGGCTCTATTGGCTCGATCCGGAGCTGCGGGGCGTGTTGCCGCTCGACGGCTTCCACCTGCCGAAGCGCCTGCTGCGCACGGTGCTGTCGGGTCCCTATGAGGTCACGAGCAACCAATCTTTCGCCGCCGTCGTCGCCGGCTGCGCCGCTGCCGCGCCGGGCCGCGAGGACACCTGGATCAACGCCGACATCGAGCGGCTGTTCGGCGACCTGCACCGGCGGGGCTTCGCGCATTCGGTGGAATGCCGGCTGGACGGCGCGCTGGTGGGTGGGCTGTACGGCGTGTCGCTTGGCGGCGTGTTCTTCGGGGAAAGCATGTTCAGCGTCGCGCGGGACGCATCGAAGGTGGCGCTGGTCCACCTGGTCGCGCGTATGCGGCTCGGCGGCTACACCCTGCTGGACACGCAGTTCGTCACCCGGCACTTGGCGCAGTTCGGCGCCGATGAGATCCCGCGCGACCAGTACAAGATGTTGTTGGCAGCGGCGGTGCAGGTTCCGGCGCGGTGGCTACCTGCTCCCAACCGCGCTGCACTGGAGGCGGAGGTCAGGTCGCTCTACCACCATTCGCCGATCATAGGCGGCGCTTCGGCGCCCGCTTCGACGGGGGACACCGGGCCGCCGACGGAGCCTGGCGCTTGAGGCGGCTGTTGCTGGCATGGGCGGCCATGGTGGCTGCGACATCGCCCGCCCTGGCCCAGGCGACGGCCGCTGCGGCGGACCGCCCGCCCATGGCGCCCTCAAGGGAGGCGTCGGTGCTGTATCGCATGACAAGGGCCGGGACCGCGCCCATCGAGGTGCGCGTCACGGCCCGCGCCGGCGGCTCGCCCATGCGGATCGATATGCCGGACGGCGCCTATATGCTCCTGGACCAGTCGGCGCACAGCGCGGCGATGGTCGTGCCGGGCGAGCAGATGGTGATGGCGCTGCCGTTCCAGGATGGGCCGCAGGCGCAGTTCCAGTTGAACGAACGGATGCGGTTCATCCGGCGGGGCGTCGACACGGTCGCGACGGTGCGCTGCACGGCATGGGACGTGCTGCTGGACAAAGCGCGCGGGGCGGTGTGCGTCAGCGGTGACGGCGTCCTGCTGCGCTCGTCCGCAATGGACGCGGCCGGGCGGCGGAGCCTGATCGAGGCGGTAAGCGTCAGCTTCGCCCCAGCGCCAGAAGGCGACTTCACGCCGCCAGCCGACTTCGACCGGATGGAGGCGGCGCCAAACGGCCCGGCGCCGCCAGCCACGACGCCGCAATGACCAGGTGCGCTGTCGTTGCGGCCGTAGGACTGCTCATCGTCAACGCGGCGGCGGCGCAGGACCGGCCGCTCATCCAGCCCAGCCGCGACGTGTCCGTGCGGTACCGGGTGGAGGGAGCCGCCGCGTCCGTCGTGCCCGGCGGCATCCCCAATGGGCTGCTGCTGTCATGGGACGCGGCCGGGCAGCGGCTGCGGGCCGAGCCGGAGGGGCGCACGCAGGCCGTCATCGTCGACCTGCGTGTGCAGTCCGCGCTGGTGGTGGACACGGCGCTGCGCAGCGCCTTGACGCTGCCGACGCGGGACAGCGACTTCCAGCCGCTGACGCTCGAAGGCGCGCGGCTGACCCGGCGCGGCGAGGCCGTGGTCGCGGGCCTGCCCTGCACCACTTGGGCCGTGCGGTCCGACCGCGGCAACGGCACGGTCTGCCTGACGGCCGACGGCGTGGCGCTGCGGGCCGATGGCGACGTGGACGGCCGGCACGGCTCCTTCACGGCGTCGGACGTGAGCTATGGCCCGGTGCGCGACGACCTGTTCCGGGTGCCCACCGACTTCTTGCAGCTCAGTTTTCCGAAATTGGGCCGCATCAAGTGATCCGGCGCGTCCTGCTGGTGCTGCTTGCCGCCGCATTAGGGGCCGCGTCGGACCCCGTGCCGGCCAGGGCGGACCAGGACCGCCCCCCCGCGGTGCCGACACGCGATGTCGACGTGACGTACCGGGCCGGCCAGGGCGGGCAGGCGGTGGTCCAGCGCTCCCGCTGGTCGGCGGGGACGCGGAAGCTGCGGGTGGACACGCCGACACCGGGCGTCTACGCGATCGCGGATTATGAGGCGCACACGCTCATGATGGTGAGCGAACCGGCCCATGGGGTGATGGACCTGGATGCGGCGGCGGCCGGCTTCCCCGGTCCGGCGGCCCCCGGCTCGGCAGCATCGGCGGGCGCCGGCTTTGTCCGGCGCGGCGGCGGCCAGGTGGCGGGGCTGCCCTGCACCGAGTGGGAGACGTCGGACCGCCAGGGCCAACCGGTGGTGGCGTGCTACACGGAGGACGGCGTTCTGCTCGAGGCCCGGCGTGGCGCGCAGGTGTTCGTCCAGGCGACACGGGTCGCATATGGCACCCTGGATGCAGCGGTCTTCGCCGTCCCGCTGTCCTACATCCACACCAGTCCTAGGAGTGCCCGATGACGTTTCCCCAGTGCGTCGGATGATGTTCTCCAAATGCGTCTTATGACACTGGCCCTGCCGCGTTGGCACGCCCTCAACGCATGGGCGCCATGGACAGACCGCCGCGGCCGGCTGCATCCGCTGCGTGCCGGCGTGCTGGCGGCGCTGTCGCTGCCGGCGGCATGGCTGGCGCTGCGCTGGGCCAACGACGCATTGGGCGCGCGTCCGCTCCAGACGGCGATCCATTCGACCGGGTACTGGGCGGCTTGGGTCTTCTTGGCCTCGCTGCTGGTGTCGCCAGCGAAGGCGTTGCTCGGGATGCCGAACCTCGTCGTCGTGCGGCGGATGATCGGCGTGGGTGCGCTGTGCTACGCGGTCCTGCACCTCTTGCTCTACATCACCGACCAGAACTGGCGGCTCGGGGTGGCCGCGACCGAGATCCTGGTTCGGTTCTATCTCACGATCGGCTTTGTCACGCTGCTGGGCCTGGGGGTGCTGGGCCTGACATCCAGTGACCGCTGGGTGAAGCGGCTGGGGCGGAACTGGAAGCGGCTGCACAAGTTTGCATACGGGTTCGCGGCGCTGGCGTTGCTGCACTTTTTCTTGCAGTCGAAGGCGGACGTGTCGCAGGCGACCGTGGCCGCGGGCGTGTTCGCCTGGGCGATGATTTGGCGCGTGCTGCCGGCAGGGCGGGACCGCGGGCCGGCGGCGCTGGCCGGCCTGGCACTGGCGGCGGGCGCGATGGCCCTCGTTTTCGAGTACGCCTGGTATCGGTTTGGCACCCGTATCGACCCGCTGCGCGTGCTGCGGGGAGAGTTCGACCTCTCGTTCGGCCTGCGCCCAGCCGGCCTGGTGCTGGCGTTGGGGCTGTTGGCAGCGGGACTCTTAGAGCTGCGGGCGCTGGCGCAGACCCGGTTCGGCGCCGGTTCGGGCTACACGGTGCTGGTCTACTTGCTCGGCGCGCTGGCCGGCGACGCCGTTGGGCTGGCGATGGGATGGACGCTGGACGACGGGGCGCCCGAGGGCCAGGCAAGCCCAGTGTTGCCAGGACCAGTGTTGGATGTCGCGTGGTTCGTCATGTTCGCTTTGCTTGGTTTGGCGCGCTACTGGCTCCGCACGGTTTGGCAGCGGCATGTCATCGATGCATTATGGGCCGGCACGGCGCTGTGGCCAGTGCTGACCATGGACGCCGAGGGCCGGCAGCTTGGCCCGGCCAGCGCCGCCATACTGCTGACGGGTGCGCTGCTCTTGACGCGGCAACTTTGGCCGGTCTCGCGCCATGCCGCCATGCTGGTGGTGCCGTTGGCTGCACTCGCGGCCTATCAGGCGATCGCGCTGCTCTGAGGTGCCGTCGCTCGGGCCGCGGGTGCGCGGTGTCCGGTTGCAGTCCCGGCAGCGGCGTCATGTAAAATTTTCCGACACCGGGCCGCCAGCGACGGCCCGGATAAAGGTGGATGGGCGCTAGCGTCAGCCGCGGCGACGGCGGGCGACGCCGATGCCCGCCAGGCCGAAGCCCAGGATCGCGAGGCTGATCGGCTCAGGCACCTGGAAAACGGACACATCGGTCAGCAACGTCGACGCATTTGCGTTCGACGTCGACGTGTTGGCAAAGGTGACGGTGACGAAGGTGTTGGCAGCGATGAACGTGTCTGACTGGATGGGCGTGAATGCCGTGCTGAACGTGCCGGCCGGATCGACCGGGGCCAGCGTGGCCGGGGCATAGACCTGCGCGTTGCCGGCCAGGATTTGGAATGTCGGATTGGCCTTGACGCTCGATCGTGCATTGGCCCCAACCGATATCTCATAGGTCCGGCCGACGATGAACCCGTTCACCACCTGGCTGAGCGACGTGCCCGCGCCGGACAAGAAGCCGACCACGCTCTGGCCGGCCGCCGAGCCGTTGTCGTACTGCGGGGGGTCAGTATTGGTGTTGCTGGCGTAGTTGGTGGGCGACCAGTTCTGGATGTAGAACAGGTTGCCGCCGTTGTAGGCGTTGTCGGCCGCAGTGTCGTTGGCGGTGAAATTCGGGTTGAGCACCACCGGGACGGCAACCGCCGGCATGGAGGCCAGCGTGATCGCGGCGGATGCGGCCAAACCGGCCCAGGTAGCTTTTTGCGTGAACACGATGACAACCTCTTTTGAAGTTGATGTCATCTACGCAACGTATGTGCCAGAGGCTAACGCCCTGTAAACCCAACAGCCTTAAAAAAGCTAATTGCCAACTGTAAAGAAATCCGACGCGACGGCCACGCCCCTGGAGGCTCGGGCGCCTAGACCTCGGGTTCGCCAGGGACCGGCGCCTTGCCCTGCGCCTCGATCAGCGCCGCGACCTCGGCGACGCAGGCTTCCAGCGCCGCGGTGTCCGTGCCCTTCGCCACCAGCGCCACGCCGTTGCCGGTCAGGCGGTAGTACGGGTAGCTGCCAAGGTCGAGCGCGGGGTAGCGGCCCTGGATCGCGCCCAGCCCCTCGGCGATCGAGCCCTCCAGCAGCCCGGCCGCATGCACCGCCCGCGACTGCACCGGCGTGCCACCCGGCAGCGTCGGCGCCAAGGCCGCGAACATCGCCTGCATGATGCGCGGCACGCCGGCCATGACGTGGACGTTGCCGATGGTGAAGCCCGGCGCGATCGACACCGCGTTGTCGATCAGCGTGGCGCCGCGCGGCATCGTCGCCATGCGCTGCCGGGCGGCGTTGAACTGGCCGGGGGCGTAGTGCCGGTCCATGCGCGCCCACGCCTCCGGATGCCGCTCCCATGGCACGCCGAACGCCGCTGCGACGCACTCGCTGGTGATGTCGTCGTGGGTCGGGCCGATGCCGCCGGTGGTGAACACGTGGTCGAAGCGGGCGCGGCACTCGTTCACCGTCGTAATGATGGTCTCGCGCACGTCGGGGATCACCCGCACCTCGCGCAGCGGGATGCCGATGGCGCCCAGGCCGGTGGCGACGAACTTGATGTTGAGGTCCTGGGTGCGGCCCGACAGGACCTCGTTGCCGATGACCAGCAGGCAGGCAGTGGGGTTCGTCATGGCGTCCTACAGGAAATCGCGGAGAAGGGGGATCAGCGGCTTGTCGGCGGGAGGCATCGGATAGTCGGCGAGCTTGGCCGGGCGCACCCAGGCGAGCACCTGGCCCTCGCGGCCCTGCGGCTGCCCGGCCCATCGGCGGCAAAGGAACAGCGGCATGAGCAGGTGGAAGCCGTCATAGGCGTGGCTGGCGAAGGCGAACGGGGCGAGGCAGTTCTCGGTGACGTCGATGCCGAGTTCTTCCCGCAGTTCGCGGATCAATGCGGCCTCGGGCGTCTCGCCGGGGTCGAGCTTGCCGCCGGGGAACTCCCATAGGCCGGCCATCGATTTCCCCTCCGGACGCCGGGCCAGCAGGATACGGCCGTCGGTGTCGATCAGCGCGCAGGCGGCGACGAGCACGATGGGCCGGGCTGCGACCGCTGGGACCACCGGCCGCTCTGGCGTCTCCAGCGGAACATACGCTGTAGGAGCCGGCGTGACAGGCAGTTGGTCGCGCAGTGGCGCCCTGGGGGACATGTCGTCGCGCGTCGCCTGGAACCGCAGCACCGGATGCTCGCCGCCTCGCGCCAGGAACCGCTCGCGCCCGGTACCGCTCATGCGGAAGCCGATCCGGCGCAGCACGGCGGCGGAGGCGGCGTTGTCCTCGGCCACGTGCGCCTCCAGCCGGTCGAGGTCGAGGTTGGCCAGCGCCCAGCGGGACAGCCGGCCCGCCGCCTCGGTCGCGACCCCGTGCCCCCAGAAGCGCCGCCCGACCCAGTAGCCCAGGTTGCCCGTGCGCGGCTTGAGGTCGAGGCGCAGGCCGATGCAGCCCACGATCATCTCCTGCCCCGCCTCCTGCCCGGTGATCGCCAGGTGGTACCCGGTGCCGCTGGCGATCTGCCGGGTGGTGGAGGCAATCCACTCGTCCGTCAGCTCCCGCGGGTAGGGGAACGGCAGGCGGGACAGCATGCGCACCACGGCCCAGTCGTTGACCAGGCGGTGCAGCTCCTCGGCGTCGCTGGCGCGGAGCGGGCGCAGGGTCAGCCGCTCAGTGGCGAGCGGTGCGAACGGCGGCTCGTCGGGGACCAGGGACAAGGCCATCAGCCGTGCCCCCGGGGGAATTCAGCTCCGGTAGCTGCCATTGATGTCGATATAGCCGTGCGTGAGGTCGCAGGTCCAGGCGGTGCCCTTGCCCTTGCCGAGGCCGAGGTCGACTTTGATGCCGATCTCGCGCCCCTTCATGTGGGCGACGACCGGCGCCTCGTCATAGCCCGGCACCACGCCGCCGTCGCGCGCCATCCAGGTGCCGCCGACGCCGACGGAGAGCTTGTCGCGGTCGGCGGGTTCGCCGGACTTGCCCACCGCCATGACGATGCGGCCCCAGTTGGCGTCCTCCCCGGCCACCGCCGTTTTCACCAGCGGCGAGTTGGCGACGGCGAGCGCCACGCGCCGGGCGGACTTGCCCGTCGTCGCCCCGGTCACGTCGATGCGGATCAGCTTCTGCGCGCCCTCGCCGTCGCGGACGACCTGGAGCGCCAGGTCGAGCAGCACGGCGTCGAGCTGGTCACGGAAGCCGCGGACGAGCTTGGCGTCGTGCTTGCCGACTTGGGCGTGCTCGGCCTGGCCGGTCGCGAACAGCAGCACGGTGTCGCTGGTCGAGGTGTCGCTGTCGACCGTCGTGCAGTTGAAGCTGCGCTTCACCCCGTGCGCCAGCATGTCCTGCAACAGCGGCGCCGGCAGCTTCGCGTCGGTGAACACGAACGCGAGCATGGTCGCCATGTCGGGCGCGACCATGCCGCTGCCCTTGGCGAACCCGCTGATGCGGACCGGGCTGCCATCGATCAGGGCGATCCGCGTGACGGCCTTGGGGAAGGTGTCGGTCGTCATGATGCCGCGCGCGGCGGCGTCCCAGCCACCCTCGGACAACGAGGCGTGCAAGGCAGGAAGGGCGGCGATCAGCTTCGCGTGCGGCAGGATTTCGCCGATCACGCCGGTGCTGGCGATGAAGACCTCGTGCGCGCGGCAGCCCAGCAGGTCGGCGGCGGCCTCGGCGGTCGCGTCCACCGCCTCCACCCCGGCGCGTCCGGTGAACACATTGGCGTTGCCGGCGTTCACCACCAGCGCGCGGGCGCGGCCATGCGCCAGGGCCGCCCGGCACCAGTCCACCGGGGCGCCGGGACAGCGGTTCCTGGTGAACACCCCCGCGACGGCCGTGCCCGGCGGCAACTCCGCCATCACGAGGTCGGTGCGGCCCGAGTAGCGGATGCCGGCCTCGGCCGAGCCCAGCCGCACGCCAGCCAGCGGCGGCATCTCCGGCATCGGCACCGCGAGCGGGCTGGTGGGCAGCGCCACCTATTTGGCCGGCGCGGGGGGCGGGGGTGCAGAAAGCGGGGACGCGGCGGCCGGGGCCATCGGCGAGCCGTCGGGATTGAACTTCTCGATCGGCAGGCCGGTCTTGGCGGCGGCCAGCACGCGGGTCACACCCTCCTGGATCATTGACTGCCGAATCTCGTCGCGCGCCTTCTCAAAAGGCGGGGGCGGGGCGGTGCGGACCTCCTCGACCTGGATCACGTGCCAGCCGAAGCGGGTCTTGACGGGCGTTTGCGTCGTCTCGCCGGGCTTGAGCGCGAAGGCGGCGTCGGAGAACTCGGGCAGCATGTCGCCCTTTTTGAAGAAGCCGAGGTCGCCGCCGCTCTGCGCGCCGGGATCGGTGCTGTACTTCTTCGCGAGCTCGGCGAAGTCCGCGCCGCCCTTGAGCTCGGCGATCACCTTCTTGGCGGTGTCCTCGTCGGCGACCAGAATATGGCGGGCGCGGATTTCGGTTTCACCCGGCTTGCCCGCGAAGTCGCGGTCGTAGCGGGCGTGGATGGCCTCGTCGGTCAGGGTCGGCGCGATCTCCCGTGTCAGCAGCGCGTTCTGCAGCGTGCTGTCGGTGGCGCGGGCGACCATGCGCTGCACGGCGGGGTCATGGTCCAGCCCCTGCTTGCGGGCGGCGATCACGACGACCTGACGGTCGACCAGTTGGTCAAGCAGGATCGGGTAGAGCGACGTGGGCGGCATGCCGCGCAGCTCCTCGGGCAGGGCCTGCGCGGCCTCGGATAGCTCGGAGGCGTGGATCTCATCGCTGCCGACGCGCGCGATGACGGGGTCGCCGGGGGTTTTCGCGGGCGCCGCGGCTTGGGCCGGCGACGGCCTCGGAGCCGGAGCAGGTCGCGGGGCAGGGGTTTGTGCGACCGAAAGGCCAGTGGAGCACAATAGGACAGCAATGGTATGCAGGCTCAGGCGGCACATGAGGAACCTCGGCTAGGGCATTCGGGCGGGCGGACAATGCCCGAACCGTCCATACGGGACAAGAAGCCCCTTTCCCGCGGCCCAAAGGAAAAGATTTCCGGGTTTCCTGGCACCCCAGGGAAAACGCTTTAGGCGCGGCGCTCGTTGACGGCGCTCGTTGACCCTGGCCCGTGCGGGTCCTATCTGAGCGTTGCCTTAAAACCAAATGCGCCCGGCTCCCTGCACTCTCGGCCGCGCCACCCCAAGGGGTCACCATGTTCGCCAGCATCGCCCGGGCCGTCTTCGGTTCCGCCAACGACCGTTCGCTGAAGGCGTATCAGCGCCGGGTGCCGCAGATCAACGCCCATGAGGCAGAGATGGCGGCGCTGTCCGACGCCGCGTTGCAGGGCAAGACGGCGGAGTTCCGCGCCAAGCTCGACGCCGGCGCCACGCTCGACGACCTGCTGCCGGAGGCGTTCGCGGTGGTGCGGGAGGCGTCGAAGCGCGTGCTGGGCCTGCGGCACTTTGACGTGCAGCTTATTGGCGGCATGGTGCTGCACGACGGCAAGATCGCCGAGATGAAGACTGGCGAGGGCAAGACGCTGGTGGCGACCCTGCCGGTCTACCTGAACGCGCTCGCGGGCAAGGGCGTCCACGTGGTGACGGTGAACGACTACCTGGCGGTGCGCGACAGCGAGTGGATGGGCCGGGTCTATGGCTTCCTGGGCCTCTCTGTCGGCGTGATCGTGCACGGGCTGGACGACAACGAGCGGCGGGCCGCGTACGCCGCCGACATCACCTATGGCACCAACAACGAGTTCGGCTTCGACTACCTGCGCGACAACATGAAATACCGGCTGGACGACATGGCGCAGCGCGAGTTCTTCTACGGCATCGTGGACGAGGTCGACAGCATCCTGGTCGACGAGGCCCGCACGCCGCTCATCATCTCCGGCCCTGCCGAGGACAGCAGCGACCTCTACCGCACCGTCAACGTCGTCGTGCGCGAGCTGGTCCAGGACCCGACGACCTACGAGAAGGACGAGAAGTTCAAGACCGTCACGATGACCGAGGAGGGTTCGGAGCGCGTGGAGCAGATGCTGCGCGACGCCGGGATCATCACCGAGGGCAATCTTTACGACATCTTCAACGTCTCGGTGATCCACCACGTGCAGCAGAGCCTGCGCGCCAACACGCTGTTCCAGCGCGACGTCGACTATATCGTCCGCGACGACAAGGTGGTGCTGATCGACGAGTTCACCGGCCGCATGATGGAGGGCCGCCGGTTCTCCGAGGGGCTGCACCAGGCGCTGGAGGCCAAGGAGGGCGTCACCGTCCAGCCGGAGAACCAGACGCTCGCCAGCATCACGTTCCAGAACTATTTCCGTCTGTATCCCAAGCTCGCCGGCATGACGGGCACGGCGATGACCGAGGCGGACGAGTTCGCCGAAATCTACAAGTTGGAGGTGATCGAGATACCGACCAACGTGCCGGTGACGCGCCAGGACGCCGACGACGAGGTGTACCGCTCGGCGGCGGAGAAGTACGAGGCCGTCGCGACGCTGATCGAGGAGGCGAGGGGCCGTGGCCAGCCGGTGCTGGTGGGCACGACCAGCATCGAGAAAAGCGAGGTGATCAGCGAAATCCTGACCCGCAAGCATGTGCCGCACGCCGTGCTGAATGCGCGCTTCCATGAGCAGGAAGCCACCATCGTCGCCCAGGCCGGCGCTCCGGCTGCCATTACGATTGCGACCAACATGGCGGGCCGGGGCACCGACATCAAGTTGGGCGGCAACGCCGACATGCGTATCAAGCTGGAACTCGCCAACGCCGAGCCGGAGGCGCGCCCGGCGTTGGAAGCCAAGATTTTGCAGGAGGTCGCGGCCTACCATGAGGCGGTGAAGGCGTCGGGCGGCCTGCTGGTGATCGGCACCGAGCGGCACGAGAGCCGGCGCATCGACAACCAGCTCCGCGGGCGCTCGGGCCGGCAGGGCGACCCTGGCGCCAGCCGCTTCTTCCTGAGCCTGGAGGACGACCTGATGCGCATCTTCGGGTCGGACCGTATGGGCGGCATGCTGCAGAAGCTCGGCCTGAAGGACGGCGAGGCGATCGTGCATCCCTGGATCAACAAGGCCCTGGAGAAGGCGCAGAAAAAAGTGGAGGCGCGCAACTTCGACACGCGCAAGAACGTGCTGAAGTACGACGACGTGATGAACAACCAGCGGCGCGAGGTGTATGCGCAGCGCCGCGAGTTCATGCGGGCCGACGACGTGTCCGAGACGGTGCAGGAAATGCGGGCCGAGGTGGTGCAGAACCTGGTCGCCCGGCGCATCCCCGAAAAGGCCTACGCCGAGCAGTGGGAGACCGAGGCGCTGGGCGAGGACCTGCGCCGATTGCTGAACCTTGACCTGCCGGTCGTCGAGTGGGGCCGGGAGGAGGGCATCGACGAGACCGGCATCCGCGAGCGGATCGAGGCGGCGGCGGCGGCGCACATGGCGGCCAAGGTTGCCAACATGGGTCCCGAGGTGATGCGGTTCGTCGAGAAAAGCCTGCTGCTGCAGATGCTGGACGCCGTTTGGAAGGAGCACCTGCTGGCGCTCGACCACCTTCGCCAAGGTATCGGTTTGCGCGCCTACGGCCAGCGCGATCCGCTGAACGAGTACAAGAGCGAGGCGTTCGCCATGTTCAACGCCATGCTGGACGACCTGAAGGAGCGCGTCACGGGCATGCTGGCGCGCGTGGAGCTTGGCCCCGAGGCGCCGCCAGAGCCGGTTTTTCAGCCGGCGGCGCAGCAGTCCCTGCAATACTCCGACCCGGCCGCCAGCGCGCCCTATGCTGGAGGCGACGTGTTGGAGGCGGAGCGCCCGCGGATGGCGGTGGGGTCACAGGCCGCGGCGGCGATCGACCCGGCCGATCCCTCGACCTGGCGCGACACGCCGCGCAATGCGCCGTGTCCTTGCGGGTCCGGCAAGAAGTACAAGCACTGCCATGGCCGGATGGCTTAGCTCAACGGATCGTTGGCCCTTACGGAGTTGGACCCCTACTCCCCTGACAGCTCCCGCCGCCGCTTCTCCAGCTCCTCGCTGTAACGGCGGAGCGCGTACTGTTCGGTCAGCACGCCGATCACCCGCATGGTGTCGGCGTTGTCCACCACCGCAAGCTCGTCGCTCTCGGCCGTCTCGAATATCTGCACGGCCTCCTTGATCGTCATCTGCGGCAGCAGCACCGTCTTGCGGTGATGCACGACCTCGGACAGCTTCGTCGCGGTCTCAGGCGCGGCGTAGCCCTCGGAGGTCGCGAGGATGCCGGCATAGCGGTCGGAGGCGTCCACCGCGACAACGCGGGCGACCGCGCCCAGGGCGAACTCACGCCGGAACGCGGCCAGCGTCATGTCGATCGGCACCCGGCGGTACTCGCGCCGCATCATCCGGCCGACCGTCAAGTTGCGCATCCAGCCGATGTCGACGGCGCTGCGGATCGCCTCGCCGCGCAGGTGGAAGCGCCAGGTCGCAAAACTATAGCCGAAAGTGCGGCGCACCGTGATGGTCGACACGACGCTCGCGGCCAGCACGGCGACGGTCATCGGCAGCGACCCCGTGCTCTCAAGCGCCAGGAACGCCATGGTGAGCGGCCCGCCGACCACGGCGACGGCCAGGGCGCTCATGCCCACCAACGCACAGATCACCGCCGGCAGCGCCTGCACCACAGTCACCAGCGCCAACGCCCCGGCAAATAGCTTGCCCACCAGCGCACCCAGGAACAGCGAGGCGAAGAACAGCCCGCCGCGGAACCCGGACCCGATGCTGATCGCCGACGCCAACGCCTTCAACAGGATCAAAAGCCCAATCTGCTGCAAGCTATAGGGCGCGTCGAGCGCAACCCGCAGCGCCGAATGACCGGAGGAGAGCACCGCCGGGGACAGCAGCGCCATGGCGCCCACCACGAGCCCGCCCAACCCTGGCCGCAGCCAAACCGGCATGCGGCTGCGGCGGAACAGCTCCTCGACGATTGTGACGCCGCGCATGAGGGCGATCCCGCCCAAGGCGCAGAGCATGCCGAGCGCCAGGATCGGCACATAGTCCACCGCCTCGATAGCGGTCGGCACGCGGATGTCGAAGCCGTCGCCGGGTCCGGCCAGCAAGCGCACGACCGACACGGCCGCGATCGCCGACATCACCACGGGCGCCAGCGTGATGAGCGAGTAGGTGCCGATCACCAGCTCGAATGCATAGAACGCCCCGGTAAGCGGCGCATTGAACGCCGCCGCGATGGCGCCGGCTGCGCCGCAGCCCACCAGTAGCCGCAGGTCGGTGCGCCGCACCCGGAACGCGCGGCCCAGCCGGGAGGCGATCGCCGAGCCGATCTGCGCATAGCCGGCCTCAAGCCCCACGGAGGCGCCGACGCCGTTCGACCACACGGTTTGCGCGACCACGATGACGCTGTCAACGAACGACATACGGCCGCCATACAGCGCATTGGCCTCGATGGGGTCGATCGTCCGGCGCGGCAGCCAGCGGGCCAGCGCCAGCCCAGCGGCCCCCAGCACCAGCCCGCCCAGGCTCGGCACCAGCAGCGCCCGCAGCGTCGGCACCGACGGCATGGCGGACAGGAACTCGCCCGGCCCCAAGCGGTACAGCACGCGGTGCATGAGCTGGGCGGTCATCTCCATCACGACCACAACCAGGCCAGCGCCGATGCCGACAAAGGCCGACAGCATGACCAGCCAGATCTCGTCCGCCCGCACCAGTGCGCGCAGGGTTTGCGGGACATGCGCCACCACCTCCCCAATCGGGCGGCGCTCCCGCTGGGCGCGCGGTCTCGCTGCGGTGCCCACACCGGAGAGGCTCGTGCTGCTGGGAAGAAGGGACATGGCGAGGGGTCAGCCAGAAATGGAGCTTCGGGGCCCCGGCCAGCCTGGCCGGGTGTTGCACTACTGCCGCTGCAATGCCTGATTATCAGCCAGATAACGTTGCCAGTGCGTTAAAAACACCGGCGTTTGGTCAGTTATTTGCATTTCGTTCGTCGCGTGTGTTTTCCAAGTCGTCATCGATGAATGCCTGCACCAAGTCGGCCAAGCTTTCGTGCGCGGTGAAGCCCAGGGCCTTGGCGCGCACCGGGGCGAAGGCGGCGGGCCAGCCGCCGACGATGGCGGCGACGGCCGGGTCAGGGCGGCGCTCCACCAGCGCGGACGCGCCGGGCCGCACGCTGTCCAGCGCTTGCAGCATCTCGCCGACGGTCGCGCTGATGCCAGGGGGGTTGACGCCGCGGTCGAGGCCCATTGCCGCAGTATCGACAGATGCCGCGTGCAGCAGCCATTCGACTGCCCGCCGCGGGCTGCACACCCACACGGCGAAGTCGTCGGGCACCGGCAGCGTCGCCGGCAGGCCCAGCAGCGGCTCGCGCAGGATGGCGCTGACGAAGCTGCTGGCGGCCTTGTTGGGCCGGCCCGGCCGCACGATGACGGTCGGCAGCCGGATCGACACCGCATCCAGCATGCCCCGGCGGCTGGCGTCGGCCAGGAACAGCTCGGCCGCGGCCTTCTGCGCGCCGTAGGTGTTGGCCGGAACCTGCCGCGCGTCGTCCGGCAGCACCGCGCCCTGGCCGCCGCTGAAGCTCGCGACCGAGCTGGTGAACACCACGCGGGGCGGCGAGGCAAGCCGGCGGCAGGCGTCGATCACCGCGTCGGTCCCGCGCACGTTCACCCGGCGGCCCAGCTCGTAGTCGGCCTCGGCCGCGGCGCTGACAACGGCGGCGAGGTGGAACACGACGCCGGTGCCGGGCGGGATGGCGGCGGCCGGCAGGTCGGCCAGGTCGCCGGCCAGGCTGTGGACCGGGAACCGCGCGCCGGAGGGCGGGGGCGGGGCGGCGAGGTCGAACAAGGTCAGGCTGCTGACCGGCTGTCCGCCGAGCGCGCCATCGGCTGCCAGCCGGGCTGCCACCTTGCGGCCCAGGAACCCGGCGCCGCCCAGGATCGTGATGTGCATGGCATTTCCCTGATTTGTCGGTTCAGCACTAGCCGCGGCACCGCCGCCGCGCAATTGTGCCGGGGTGACAGCCGCGGTCCCGCTCCGATTCCTGCCGAACCCGCGCCGGGGCGCTCCGGGCATCGTGGTGCTGCCCAGCGGCGGCTTCCGCCGGGCGCGGGCCGACATCACGAGTTGGCCGGGCTACGCGCCCACGCCGCTGCGCTCCCTGCCGGCGGTCGCGCGGGAGGTCGGCATCGCGGCGCTGCATATTAAGGATGAGGCCGGGCGGTTCGGGCTGGGCAGCTTCGAGGCATTGGGCGGCGCATATGCCGTGGCGGGCGTGCTCGCCGCGGAGCTGGCCCGGCGCGGCGCGGCGCTGTCGGCGACCACGGCTGACCTGCTCGCCGGGCGCTACGCGGTGGACACGCGGGACATCACGGTTGCCTGCGCCACCGACGGCAACCACGGCCGCAGCGTCGCCTGGGGCGCCCAACGGTTCGGCGCGGCCTGCGCCATCTTCGTCCACGCCGGCGTGAGCCAGGCGCGCATCGACGCCATCGCCCGCTACGGCGCCGCCGTCCACGTCGTGCCCGGCCCCTACGGCGACGCGGTGCGCGCCGCCGCCGACGGGGCCGCGCGGCACGGCTGGCTCGTCGTATCCGACACCTCTTGGCCCGGCTACACCGAGGTGCCGCGCGAGATCATGCAGGGCTACCGCTTGATGGCCGACGAGGCGCTGGACCAATGGCCGGGGCCGCCACCCACCCATGCATTTATCCAGGGCGGCGTCGGCGGCGTGGCGGCGGCAGTGTCCGTGCAGGTGCGCGCACGGCTCGACCCGGCACCGGACGTGGTGGTGGTCGAGCCGGAACGCGCTGCCCGCCTGATGGCCAGCGCCGCGGCCGGGGCGCCTGCGCCGGCCGGCGGCGAACCCAGCCTGATTGCGTGGCAGGAGCTAGACCGCGGCGCTGCGGCCTTCCTGGCCATTCCGGACGCGGCAACCATTGAGGCGATGCGCGTCCTGGCCGGGCTGGGCATCGTGTCCGGCCAGTCGGGCGCGGCCGGGTTCGCCGGATTGCTCCTAGCCGCGCGGGACCCGGCGGCCCGAGTGGCGCTGGGGCTTGGCCCTGCCAGCCGCGCGCTGGTGTTCAGCACCGAGGGCGCGACCGATGATCCGGCCCTCTACCAGCGCCTTGTCGGCGGCGGGTGAACTGCCTTCGGTCCCGTGGCTGCACGGGCCGCCGCCGATGGACGTGACCGCTGTGCTGGTGCGGCGGTGATCCTGCACGCGGTCGAGGCCGGGACGCGGCGGGGCGAGGACGCGCCCGTGGTGTTGCTGCACGGGCTGTTCGGGGCGGCGGCGAACTTCGGGGCGATCCAACGGCGGCTGGCCGGCGCCGGCCGGGTGATCGCGCTCGACCTGCGCAACCATGGACTCAGCCCGCACGACCCCGCCATGTCCTATGCCGCAATGGCCGGGGACGTGCTGGACAGCCTCGCGGAGCTTGGGGCGCCACGGGCTGCGCTGGTGGGCCACTCCATGGGCGGCAAGGTCGCGATGACGGCGGCGCTGCTGCAGCCGGGCCGCGTCAGCCGGCTGGTCGTGGCGGACATCGCCCCAGTCCAGTATCCGCCGGCATTCCGCGGCTTCGTAGACGCCATGCTCGCCATGCCGTTGGTCCCAGGGCTGAAGCGCGCCGAGGCCGACGCAGCGCTGGCGCCCGCCGTCGCGGATGCCCGCGTGCGCAGCTTCCTGCTGCAGAACCTGCAATTCGGCCCGGCGCCGGCGTGGCGCATCGGACTGCGGGAGGTCGCGGCGAACCTGCCGGTGATCGAGGGATGGGAGATGCCGCCGGATGCGAAATACGCCGGGCCGACCTTGGTGCTGCGCGGCGAGCGGTCCGACTACGTGCGGCCCGAGCACCGGGCAGCGATCCGCGCGTTGTTCCCCGCCGCCCGGTTCACCTCGCTCAAAGGCGCCGGGCACTGGCTGCACGCGGACGCGCCTGACGCATTTGTCGAGGTCTTGCAAGCGTTCCTGGAGCCTTGAGCGTGTTGAATCTTTGGCTAAGCGGGCGCTGCTGGGAGGACAGGTTTTGCTGGGCGTGAACTTCGGTCAATCTTGGAGCGGATCAGCCCCGGTTCGTGTCCGGGACAGGACCCTGCCTGTGCCGGGAACATCGACAGTCATGCGCCGCGCCCGTAGCCGCGTGTGAGGTCCCGCAACACCCCGAGCACTTGTTCCTGTTCCGGTGTCGCAGTTTTGCGTGCGCCGCCCTCCGCGATACCGGCCGCAGTCGCGATCAGCGGAATGTCCACCTCGCCATGCTCACCGACGTTCGCCATGGCCCAACGGGCAAAAGCTCGCGTTTCGACCTGACGCGCCTCACGGACATCAAGCGTGTCATGCCTGGGATCGGCTTTGATGTGGTCATACAGCCGTTCAACAGTGTCCTGCGGCCCTTCGAGAACCTGGGCGAACCAATTGTCGTACATCAACAGCGCTCCGGTCACTCCCCGTTCAGCATTGTTGGCCCGGGATGTGCGAAGGATTTGGCTGAGCTGTTCTTGGTTGGCGCCGTTTTCAATTTTGCTGCGGCTCCGGTAGATCAACCGGAACGATGGTTCGTTCATCACCGCGGCATTTGGCAAATTCAGGGCGTCACTCACGATGCCTCATCCTCCAAGATTGTCACCGCTGCACTCTGTGCGATGTTCTTTGTTCAAAGCACGGCCCTCTGACGCCCATTGCTAGCCAAATGCTTGGGTTCGCAGTCCGTCACGTTGCAAGTGTGAACGAGGCGAGCGGGCACAATCAAGTTAATTGAAGGGGTAAAACATTCTGCCCCGGTGCAGCGCAATCGGACGGGGGCGGCAGGCATCCGTAGGGCACGCACCGTCGAACAGAATGCACACGCCGCAGCCGCCTTACTGAACGAATTCGCTCAAAGGCTACGCGCACGTCCGCCCTGCAGCGCGTCGCGGCTGACGCGCACCGCCTCGTCCAGCGCCGTATGCGGCTCCGGCCCGATCAGGGCAACCAGCCGTGCGTTGTCCAGCCGCAGCGTGGTTCGCCATAGGTGGCATCCCGACGCCTTGCCGGTGAGCTGACGCGCTATGTCGCGGACACCTGGCTGCCAGCCCGGTCGCCTCGAAACGGCGGGGTTGGCGAGACCAAGGTCAGTTCGACTGCTTGATCTTCTTGCCCTCGTCGGACGCGCGCCACAAGTACCAGGCCGCGGTCGAACGCCACGGCGCCCAAGCTTCGCCGATCGCCGCTAGCTCCTTGGGGCGGGGCTGGACTTCGAGCTGCTTGATCCGCCGCCACCCCTCGCGCACGCCGAAATCGTCGACGGGCAGCACGTCCGGCCGGCCGAGCGTCGAGATCAGCACCATCTCGACCGTCCAGCGGCCGACGCCGCGGATAACGACCAGCCGGCGTATCAGCTCGTCATCGGACAGGGCGGCGGCGGCCTGCATCGTCGGGACCGTGCCGTCCAGGGCGCGGGCGCAGATGTCCTGTATGGCGGCGGTCTTGCTGCCCGAGAAGCCGCAGGCCCGGAGCGTGCCCTCCGGCGTCGCCGCAAGCTGCTCCGGCCGCGGAAAAGCGCCGCCGGGATATAAAGCGGCCATGCGCGCGAGGATAGCTTCAGCGGCGCGGCCGTGCAGTTGCTGGTGGGCGATGGCGCGGACCAGCGCCTCGAACGGCTCCCGCGGCTTCGGCGTCGCGGTGCAGGGGCCGATGCGGGCGATCAACGTGGCGAAAGCCGGCTCGGCGGCGGCAAGGTGGGCGGCAGCGTGCGGCATTCCGCTTTTCTAAACCCGGCGGTTGCGGCTTGCCAGCCCACCCTGGCCGTTCCTACATCGAGGTATCAGTGCTAGCATGGCCATGGATGCGGCGCCGATGATTGAGGGAACGCCCCATGGGCAGGATGCGGCTTGGTGCGGTCGAGGACGAGGCGGCTGAGGAGAACCGCCTGACGGCGAGCCTGGCCGGGCTTGCCGTGGCGTTGATGCTGGTGGTGGCCGGCTTGTTCCTGATCCAGCACCTACGGGACAAGGCGCGGATCGAGGATTGTCTGATGTCCGGCCGGTTCAACTGCGACGCGGTGGCGGCCAGCCTTTCCCGTTGAGTTACGTCCGTTCTCCATGGCTGCGCCGGGAGACTCTACGCGCGGCTGATCCGTCAATGACGCGGCTTTAGGCGCGGATCAATCCTGTCGCCGGGACGATGGCGCCGCTGCCTGGGAAGGCTTGCAGCAGGGCCGGCGTCGAGAGGCCAAGATGCGCGGCCAGCAGCCCTTTTGCCAACGAACGGAGGTCGAGTGTCGGGGCGAGGTCCCGCCCGTCCAGCAACCGGCCCTCGCCGAGGCCGGGCCAATCGGCCAGCATCCGGCCGCCCTGGACCGCGCCGCCGGCCAGGAACGCCACGGTCCCGGTGCCATGGTCGGTGCCGCCGGTGCCGTTCGCCCGTGCGGTGCGGCCGAACTCCGTCATGACCAGCACCGCCGTTTGCGCCCAGGCCGCCCCCAGACCGTCCCGCAACGCAACCAGCCCGGCGTCGAGCTGGCCGAGCGGACCCAGCAGGCGCTGCGCCTGGCCAGCATGGGTGTCCCAGCCGCCGAGTTCCATGGCGGCGATGCGCGGCCCGTCCGCCTCCGCCAGCAGCCGGCCCGCCGTACCAGCCAGCGTGGCGAACGCATACTTGTCGCGCGGCGCTTCGGTTCCTGCCGGCTGCGCGCCCGAGAGCTGGGCATGGGTGAACCCCCGCTCGGCCAGGCCCTCGCGCAGCGCCGGGCCGGTGATCGGGTCGGCCTCGTGCAGCGCCGCGAGCCGGGCATAGAGGTCCGCCTGCGGCTGGGCGAATCCCGTCGGAGCATAGGCGCCGACCGGAGCCGGGCCGCGCAGCAGCAGTGGCAACCCCATGCCCACGGAAAGCGGCGCACCGGCCGAGGGCCGCGGCGGCATGGCCAGCACGGCACGGTTCAGCCAACCGCTGGACAGGCGCTGGTCCGCGCCGCTTTCCATGAAATCTTGCGCTTCGAAGTGGCTGCGGGTGCGGGCATGGCCGGCGACGGCGTGAACCGGCAGCAACTGGCCTGCCGCATACAATGCGTGCATGCCGACGAGCGCCGGGTGCAGGCCGTAGAAGCCGCCGAGGTCCAGCGTCCCGCCCTCGCGGCCGGGCTGCGGCGGCAACAATCCTGGGCGGAGCGCCTCAAGCGCTGGGTCGCCGTAGGGCACGACGGCGGCCATGCCGTCCAGCGCGCCGCGCAGGATCACGACGACCAGGCGCCGTTCGGTCGGCGCCGCGGCGACCGCGAGCGAGGCACGGCCGAGCGCCACCGCCGCGCCCAATCCGAGCAGGGCGCCTCTGCGGCCAACACGCGGACGGATTGGGCTCA
>JAABUY010002124.1_pt1 | contig 24393 bp, 21 predicted proteins | sample 5560271 | NCBI WGS metagenome assembly JAABUY01 (sample SAMN10711886, study PRJNA513374) | rock metagenome | isolation source: Antarctica rocks | place: Antarctica: Victoria Land, University Valley | reverse complement strand
CAGACATCAAAAAGACAATGATATCAAGCTACTTGATAGACGAGCTTAACAAGAAAGCGCAATTTACTTCTGACATCATATTTGCATACTACTTCTGTGACAACAAAGACAACAAGCGCAACACTGTCATTGCTATCATTCAAGAACTTCTCTTGCAGCTCTTGAGACAACGATCGTTATTATTCAAGCATATTCAGAAAGATTATGATCAGATAAGAGATTGAGCTTTCGATAATTTTGATGCTCTTTGACGAATTCTGCTCAAAATATTGACAGATTTCAATGCAGATCAGATTTATCTTCTGATAAATGCTCTGAATGAATGTGAAAAGTTATTACGTGAATTTCAACAGATCTTTCTTGCGAGTCTGACAGAATTGTTTTCTACTCAGCAAAGAAGTGAAATCATGAATGTCAAGTTGCTCATTACATGTAGATCAGAGTCAGATATCTTAGATGAATTGAATCATCTGAGAAAATTGATATGTATTGATTCAGATAAGAATTATATAACTGACATACAACAAAGCTAAATTTGAAATAACTAAACATCTCAAAATCTCGAGAGTCTTCAACGTTCTCACAATCTCTAACAGTTAGAAATTGTTTTCTCTAGAGCATTCTGAAAGTATGTTTCCGTCTATAATGCATGACGATGTACTTCACTACTATGTTCAGAAACATTCTTCAAAAGAATTTTTCTTCGACAACTATAAAGACACTTTCAAGTAATCGCTATCGTTCTGCTGCTGAAAAGTCATTTGAGATCATCTTCGCAGCAAACATCTTTGACTTTGATGTCACATTAAACAACTCACAAAATCAGAATGTCACATCAAGCAGTTCGCTCTCTGAGAAACAGCGTCAACGACAAGATACAAGTCACACTGAAACATTAAAGATTGCATCACGCAAATCTGCTTCAAATCATCATGTGATATTGCAGAATTCTGTATTAACGCAGCGACTATCATCGATACATTCAGCATTTTGCTCGCGATCAATCTTCGACAGAGCGAGTGATGTTATTGCTCTGAACGATCGAATTGCAAGAAACGATGAAATGACATCAACTTACGAGCAATTGTCTCACAGACTACGAATATCGAAGCAACATCAATCTACTACTTCAGCAAAACGCGTGATAGAGCTTACGTGAACAAATGACTATTTACTGCAAGAGTTGACTTACTATAAAGATACTCAAGCAGCTGATATGAAGTTCTTCGAGAAAGTGATCAAGACGCATGCAGATTTGAAAGATGCATTGAAGAAAAGATCTCAGAGATGAGCAAACGCAGAATTCACTTTACTGAGCTACTGAAACATTGATTTTGATGATGACAATGTGAAGAATACTGTTTTTTAATACATGCTTTCTGTTGTTTTGTAAGATAAATCGTTGAAGACTATGATAGTAATTCAACACGCAAAATCAACTCTCTCATTGCTGACATGATTTCTTCTTTACATCAGAAGTGATCTCTTTGATCTAATAAAGATGATAGTGTTCGCGTATTCAGTGCTTTTTTCTGACAAAGTAAAATGTCACTTTCTTGTGTGTCACTTCTTTTCTTCTGAATCTCGTTTCAGAATTGTAAGCAACATGAATCATAATCACTAAAATGTCATAAGTATCATCAGCGACACATGACGTAAAAGTGAGTAAATCTCATGATTATTCTTGCTAGAAACTATGTTGAAATCTCATTTACTGTGTACATCTTAGAGACATAGCATTTTAAATTGAATGACATAGTATTCATTTCTCTTTCGCGATTCTTTGAGACTAAGCTCACGAAAAGAATTGCGATCTGATTCTAATATTCAGAGATATTCAGAATAGAATGCAACATTCATATATTACTCTGAAGTATAGATTCTCGTCTTGAAGATATATATCTCAGATATGACTTCATAAAGAAACAATCATATCATTTCTCTCTGTTCTAATGACGAAAATTAGAACTGAGCGACATATTGTTCGAGAGAAAGTTCGAAAACGAACTCAAAGTCTCTTCAGAAAGACAAACGAATTGACGCAGATTGCTAATGCAAACATCTACGTCGTCATAAATCGCAATAATAACTATCAAATATACAAATCGACAGATCAGCTCGAGTGATCTTCATCAGAACAAGAAATAATAAGACTTCACGATGCAATGTTGTTTACAATGCTTGACAATCACGATAGAAGAAGCAATATTCTATCTTAAGACATAAAGATTCAGCAAACTTTGAGTCTGTAAAGCGCGAAGTCAGAAATCAGAGAAAGAAGAAAGCAACTCAGTTTGAGAATCTGATCAGATCTGAGTTAAAAGATGACAGTCATTTCATTGACAATAAGCGACGCATTTTCTTCATTTTCAACTCTTCAATATTGCAGAGATCATCAATTGAAAAGTTCTCTTTCTCGCGTCAATCTTTATCGTAGATTATGTATATCTCATTTATCTGAACTATCATAAAAATCTCAAATGCAGCGTTCTACTCTGAAATCAAAAAAACATCATTGATGAGTCAGTATATTCTGACTTCTATCAATTTCAGATGACTTCTGACTGAAAAAGTGTGTCTGATTGATTAAAGTCTCTTCTGACTCTCTTGCACTTTGTGTTGACACGTAGAAATATAATATGTCATCTGAGTCAGAGAATCTTCAAGAAGTCAATGTTGAAGACACTGCTTTCAAGAGAAGAAATGTGATGATCGAGTCTATCAGATGAACAGACGAAGTCTATAAGAGTGATATGACAATGTGATATTCTAAGCAGGCACAGAATGAGTATATATTATGATAGAGCTAATTATTAAGAAGTTCTTGATAACTCGAGAAAATCGATCGACTATAAAGAGTTTGTCAAGCATTGTCAAGTCAAACACAACATAACTCATGACATATTAAGTCGAAGATATGACGTAGTCTAAACGATGTCTTGACAGAGTCATAGAGTTTCAGAGCTAACTCAGATCTGATCTTCGATTCAGTCTCTGACTCTAGTCTCTGATCTAACTTCTATGTGTCAATTCATCATGACAATTGTCTTCTCTTCTAAGTGAGTTCATTCTCAATCTCAAGAATTAATGTCTTTGTTTACTATGATAAACAATGACGCGCACTCATTGATTCACTCTAGAAGCTCTCGATAAAAACCTTCAAATCTCTGTGAGAAAACAAGAAAAAGAGAAACTTTCGATCGAATGATGATTCGTCTTCGATTATAATGCATATAGATGACATTATAGATAGTATATGTGATGTGTAATTGATGTAGATGACAGCAATGATGATGTGTAGATAGCACATAGACATTGTTTATCTTTCGAGTAGATGATGTTGTTGAGACGATAGAGCATAAACAAGAGTGAATAATAATTGTTGATTTGTTTATCGCTCTTTCAGTTCTTCTCAACTTCTCATTTTCTTCAACTTCATCTTTTTTCAATCATGATTGTATCTTTATCATTGTGTGATTACTTTTGACAAACTTTGAGTATATCTGTATAGTAAGAGTAAAAAATCTAGATCATGAGTCGTGAGCGCGCAGCGACGCTCAAAGAGAGTCGTAAGATGATGAAGTTGACTGATGCTCGAGTCAAGATCATTACGAAAGTAAGTGATGTCACAACTTAAGATTTCACGACTATTACTGCGACTAACAGTATCATAAGTCTGCTCAAAAGACATCGATCAGACGTGATGATCATGATGCTGCTGATGCTGAATCACTCATGATGATGCAGATGTCATCAAATTCTGATCGAAAACTCATCTCTTCTACTATTCAAACTTTCGAGTACATCTCAACTATTGAAGAGAAAATTCGAAAGACGATGAGAAAAGAAATGATCGCTGACGCTTCGTCAACGATCTTGTCGAATTTACAGACTTCGCGAAATCGAAGAATGATGATGAGATTCACTTATCTTACTTCTTGATGTCGTTATTGATGCTTTTCAGCTGTCAATTGTGAGAATAAGCGAAAGAAGTGTTGCTGATCTTAAAATTCTAGATAGAATGATTTGTATAAAGTGTGCTCGAGTTTTACACATCGAGAATAGAGCATCGCTGTGTGACGTCGTCTTTCAAAGAAAGACAATGTACAAGAAGTGTGCTTGCTGTGCGAGTAATGAGAGTTCATCTGCATTTCGACTGTCAATGAATTCTTTCGTCTGCAGAAAATTCATGATAGTGCGATTGAGAATGAAGAAGAGAATGTCGCTCTGAAGACATTCACTGCTCATCAGAAAATTCTTTACAAGAAGTTGACAACAGGGACTCGTGTGAAGAGTCATCTCAAGAAGACTCACAAATTTGAGTCTTTAGAGATTCAAAAGCTCATTCTCAAAGAGATAATGACTGTCAATGACATTGTCAGAGAAATTCTGAATGTAAAGCGCTTTGCGATACATTCAATCTTGATTATATATTGTTTTGTCAGCGTTTCTAATTGTTCTGATATATTTTAGCACAATCTGTCGTCTTTCGAATCTCTGTCTTCGCGTCTCAATGTAAATCTGACAATGAGAAAGAAGAAGAAGTCTGCAATCTTGTCTCGTGTGAAAGATGTTTGATGAAGTGATGATTACGCTCTCTTGTCGAACGCGTTTGAACGTCTTTGCGCTTTTTTCTTCTTTCTGTTGATTTACATATGTGATCGTCTCATTAGAGAGCAAAACTATCATAATACAGTGATTCTTCTTTTCTAATAATGAGTTTATGCTTGAAAGTGAGTGATTATGCTTTTCGCTCACGTTTCAGCCTCATTTCGAAAGCTTCTATAAGCTTCGAGACACCTTTCATATCTTCGCTCGATATTCATTGATCATATTCAATGAAATATTCTTTTCATTGTACCTTATAATATAAGATTTTCTTTCTTTTTCGCTTCTGTAGAATCTTTTCTATCTCTCATTCTTGCTCATCATCAATAAGCTCGAATACGAGATAATCGAGTATAGAGTCATCGTTTAGCCTACGATTATACGACTCTAAAAGAGATACATGAAAGACAGAATGAACTCTATAGATGACTGAAAGATCAAGACGATACATCTGCTTGTCTATGAGTTCTTGTATACGAAAGAGTTCTATCATTTTATTTGATAGCTTCTTGCTCGACTTCTTCTGCTTCAGGTTTTTTGCTGATAGCATGACTAAATCGTTGACATTAAAGAACTTAGACTTATGTTTTCGATTATAGTACTTTGTCTGAGCATCAATCGCGTTTTGTCATCGTTGCGTCAACGTGTTTCGCATGTCTTGCAGCATTTCAACGCGTTCTTTTGCTGCTGACACTTCTTCTTTCATAGCATCGTTCTTGATGTGTATGTCAAAGATTGACTTGTAGTCATACATGACTTTAAAGAAACTACAGCTCAACGAAGCGTGCTTCGCCTGATGATAAACGAACTCGACTATAAGTAGAAGCGTAGCTCAGTCATCTTGCTTTTCGAAACAATACACTCTTAGATAATGTTTCAACGTTTGATTCTGTCATTCTGTCTGATCGTCTGTTTGCGAATGAAAAACGATGCTTAGTCGTCGTTTCATCTTGACATGATAGCAGATTTTTGATCAGAACGCATTGATAAATAGATTATCTCTATCGATAACTATATCACTTGAAGTCTCATATCTTGAAGCAATCTTCTCAAAGAACAACTTTGCTAACTCTACGACAGTCAGAGTTTTCTTCATAGACAGATAACACATCATCTTCGTGTAGTAATCAACTATCACGAGAATCGAGTCATCCACGACTTCTTTTCATTTACTAGGCGACAGATCTGTTATGAAATTCATAGTGATTTCTTTTCATGAATCTGTGAGTCGAGATAATGATCTCAACTCATCATATGATAGATGACGTTTCATCTTTACTCTCTGACAAATGTCACAAGTATCTATATACTCTTTGACATTCTTGATCATACTTTTTCAGTAATATTTGCGATTTAATAGCTCGCTGATCTTGTCAGCATCAAAATGCCTCGCTAACGAGTCATCATGATGACGTTTCAACAGCTTTTCTCTGACAGAAAGATCTTCTGAAACATACAACGATTCATTGTACTCTATCATTTCTTGACTATTCAATGTTCAAGCTTCGACGTCACTCTTTCGTATACTCGTCGTTTCGTCTGCTCTTAGTCTCACAGCAAATTCATCTTCTTGCTGTAAGATCTTGATGAGCTTGACTACAAATTTACTACTGAAGTTGTATGTCGTTTCATGAATTGTCAGTACTTTGACAATTGCACGTGAAATGAGTTGTTTGCAATCAACAGTTTCAGCAACAGAATTAAGCTGTTTCTCAGCTACGTTGCGATCTCTATTAGTCAACGTTTCAACGTCTGTGCTTCTTGAAGTTGTTGATTCAAGTTGAGAGATTCTATCTCTCGAGAAATGTACTTCGTCTAGATGCGTTTCTCGCACTGCTAAAGTCATGACTCTCAGCAGCATACTTCTGACATGCACTGCTGAACATGTACTCGTGTTTTCACTGACACTGTGAACAGACATCTTCTCGACTTCGTTAATCACTCATGTACAGTAGATTTCATCTTGCGATCTGCTTTCAACATGTTTCGCTGAATATCTTCGTTCACTGACACTGTGAACGAACATCTTCTCGACATCGTTAATCACTCATGTTCATCAGTGAGTTTCATCTTGCAGCCTGCTCTCGACATGTTCTGCTAAATATCTTCGTTCACTGACACTGTGAACGAACGTCTTCTCGACATCGTTAATCACTCGTGTTCATCAGTGAGTTTCATCTTGCAGTCTGCTCTCGACATGTTCTGCTGAATATCTGTTCATACTTATACTGTGAACGAACGTCTTCTTGACATTGTTAATCACTCGTATACAGTATAGTTCTCTGATTGTTACGAATATAAAGCTATTTAAGCTTTCTATTCTAGTCAGCTTTCGCTGCAGAGTGAGCAGCAAACAATTCGCAGAGATGTTCTCACTCTTATAGTCAGATCATCTCAATGATGCATTGATCGAGTTTGTCTTTCCTGATTTATGCGCTATTTCAAAGTCGCAGATCGACAATCTCATGACTCATCTGACTTGTCTTTCGTTTAGCTTTTGAACGTTCATAAAACTCTTCAGATTATTATGATCAGTCAGAACTTCAACAGTATGATAACTGTCTTTCACATAGTGTCGTCAGTGTTTAAACATCGCTACTATGACTAAAAGCTTCTGATCATGTGTCTCATAGTTTCTTTCAACGTCTATCATCATTCTGAATCAGAATGCAATCAAATGTCACTGATCTTCGTCATCTGACTGAGACAAAATACTCGCGACTGCATAATCGAATGCGTCGATCTCGATGCGTATATGTCGCTCTGAGTCAAAATGTCTTAGTATAGATGCTCTCATAAAGACGTCGCGAAGCTGATTAAAAGCTTGTTTCGCTTTGCTCAATCATATAAATGAGCTCGTTTTTACACCTTTTACACTATCTCTCAGCAGTTCTGTTAAAGACTCTGCTATCTGAAAGTAGTGATGTATCAAACATCGATAGAAATTGACGAACTTCAGAAAAACTTGTATTTCTCAATACATTTTTGATCTGAGTCACGTTTTTATTCTTGATATACGAGAGCACAAGAGTAGAAAGGCATATAGATATATTTGACTGAACTATCTAGTAGATAGAGCATACGAGATGAAGAAGAAAGGAAAGAAGTGAGCGAAGGGTAAATACTCATTCACTAGCGTCGAATAAATGCGAAGATTACTAATCACAGAGATAACAGTATCGTTCTCTGTTTTCAACATTTTCAACACTTTCTCTTAGAAATTGAAGCTTTATATGAAGCTATTCAGACTCTCTACTGACTGTATATTCATGCTTTTTTACTCGTCGACGCCATGCTCGACGAAAGTAGCTTCATTTCTTGAAGCTAGTTTCATGACTGATCTGAATCTCAAGAATTTGCCTGACTTCAGAGACTTGATGAGATTGTCGATCATCATTTGATCGATGAGTATGTATTTCAATCTAATTGCTCTCTCTTCTACCTTGTTTTGAACATAGTGATACGACGTATCAATGTGCTTGACTCGAGAATGATTGACGAGATTGCTACTCATTTTTATAGTCGCCTGATTGTCAGCTAAAATGATAGTTGAATTCGTATTCGAACCATCATATCTCATCTCTTTCAATGCTTGAATCAGAAAGATCAATTTCTTGACTGCATTACATTCATCGACGTATTCAGCTTCAGCAGATGACGTGCTAACGCATTACTGATGTTTGAAGCTTCAGCTAATTGATTCATTTCATAGAAAAAACATATAGTTGAAGATGAATCTTCGAGAATTCAAGCAATTCGCATGAGCTGAATCGATATATTCAAAGAATTCAGCTCTCTCAACTTTCTTCACTTTGAAAGATTCATATCGAAGTTTCAGCTGAGCAGTTTCGACTAAATAACGAATGATTTGTTTGACAGCTAGATCATGATCGAGAATAGAATTCGTCGAATATCTGCTGCATTTGCTCACTGCATAGACTATGTCTGACCGTGTTTGACAGACTACTCACATCAGTGTTTCGATGATTGATTGATAGTTCTCTATTTCTTCAGAAATAGCTTGATACTCGACTCACTTCTTGAACTTTCAATAGACATTCTTTTTGAGCTGACATCTGTGATGCATCGATGTTTTAGTTGAGCTGCAGTCGCTCATGCTCAGAAGCTCAATGACTCGCTTGATATAAATGCTTTGATTGATTCAAAGAGTTCGTTCAGCTCTATCACGAGTTATGTGCATTTCTAGATATCATTCAATTGAGTCAAGATCTTTCATTTGAAAGCACTCTGCAAATTGCAGCTTCAGTGCTTTGATATTGAATATGTTCGATTTTAGAATGAGTAAATCGTTCACATAAATAGCGATAATGATGTCATTATCATGAATGAACACTGAATGATCAATTTCTATTCTTTGATAGTCAATGAAGATGAGGTAAACTTTCAGAGTTGCATATCATTTTCGAGACGTCTGTTTTAGTTCATATAGAGTCTTGTTTAAACGACAGGTCAAAAAGATTTCATTTGATTCTTTTTGCTCAAACCTCGAAGATTGCTGCATTCAGATCTCTTTCTTTAGATGTGCTTCTAGAAAAGCGATGATGACGTTCATTTGTTCGACTTCGTAGTCATATTTAACTGTCAATGCTAGAAGCATTTTGATGATCGTGACTCTGATCATCGAAGCAAAGATCTCGTCATAGTCAATTCTCTGCTTCTGACGAAACTTCTTACACATTCATCTAGCTTTGTATTTGATCATCTTTTCTTTGAGCTCTCGCTTAATGATAGTTATTCAGCGCGTCGACAGTATTCATCAATTCGACGAAGATGTTCTCAGAATAAAGATGTCATTTTTGATGTGAGCGTCAAGCTCACTTCTGAATGCGAGCTTTCATTGTTCTCAATCGAGACTAGCTCTAGCATGTTTCACTGTTTGTGAAGTATTCGATTCGATTTGAACTCGGTTTGCTCTACTGACAAAGTCTCGATTATGATCTCTGACTCAGAGATCGTTTAGTGCTCTGTAGTCAACTGATTCAGCAATGACTCGTTTGAAACGTTCGCTCGAAGCATCAGAAGCATCAGAAGCATCAGAATCGCTTAAGCTATCTGTCTCGCTTGATTCTAGTTCTAGTGATCTGCTTCTAGCTTTCTGTGAAGCGACTGATGTTTTTGTTTGATGATCGTCAACAATTTTCGCGATCTTCGCATTTTCAGTGATTTTTATCAAGAAAGATGCATCGTCGATTTGATCATCGAAGCTTAGTATCAAAAGATCTTCATCATACTTCTCGACTTCAATGACTATCTCGTTTCATCGAACATAACTAGATATTAGTACATTCTTTTCGTTTCACAAGCGAAACTGATTGACTTTCTCGTAGCTCAAGAACTGACATTTTAAGCTCTTGTCATCGAGCTTTCGACGAGCTTTCTTCACATGATGATAGACTATGCATTCAAATGTATGTAGATAGCTAAGATCAGACTTCTTGTCATGTCAGATCTTATAGAAAGTTATATTGTTCAACGCAGTGATAGAACTTTTGTTCTTCAGATAGATGACAGTCATTATTGCTTCACTTCATAGTCGTATCAACAATTTGATGCTAGTCAGTATAGCGCGAGTTCGTTCAAAAAGAGTGTGAAAACATCGCTCTGCAACTTCATTTTGACTCAAGTTATATGATGTTGTCGACTTTCATTTGATCTCATGCTCTTCAAGCAATTCAATGATTTGATGATCAGCATACTCATCTTCATTATCTGAACGCAGTCGCTGAATCGAAGTGTTCTGAGTCTTCATGAATTTCAGGTATTTTCGAAGTACGTCTTTTAGATCGAATTTTCGTTTCAGTAGATAGATGATCGTATATTGACTGTAGTCATCAATCATAGTAGCTAAATATCTGAATTCTTCATCAATCTTAGATATCTTATCATCGTCAACGAGATTTGAATGTACTAGCTCATCTACTTTGATGACTCTGATGTGAGGTTTTCGACTTGACGTTCTATTTTGCTTGTCTATGACACAGATCTCACATATCGATTCTGAGAATTCTTCATTTTTCAGACTATCAGTCGAATTCACATCGATGTCAATGCTCATGTTGACAAGACGTTTGACGTCTGTCATATTCAGATGAGCTAATCATTTATGTCATTGACGTCATGATGTCTTGACTGATTCTGTTCTGCTTATCAGAATAACTGATCGGAAATTTGAAGAATTGATTGATGTATTCACGAAATATGCTCTCGCATCGTTTCTCGAGTCGATGAGAGCGACGACATTCTTTGAATTCATGAATCGAAATTTGTCGTTCTTTATACTACACGTATATTCTTTGACTTTCACCTGATTGACTGACATCAAATTATAGTGTAGTTCTGAACAGTGATAAACATTGATTAGTCGAATTTTGATTGGTTGATCGTTTAGCAAAACGTCGATTATAATCGAACCTTTCTTGACGATGAGTACTGTCTCATTATTTGCAGTAACAATGCTGTTATCGATGATCTTTCGATATGACTGTTCATCGAACAAGTCTATATCATAGCAGACATGATTCTCAGCTTCGCTGTCTATTCATCAGGCATCTGTGTGACTGTCAGCTCGACAGACGATCTTCATTGTTCTGACTATTTTGACTTCGAAGCTTGTTTCGAAGTCATCTTCTTTGATCAGATTCTTTCTATTCTGATAAGACTTTCATTCATCTGAATGAAGATTCGAATGTAGATGTCAGCAGTTCTGTTCGCTGTGATTTTCTTGCTCGCAATGAGCGCATTTCTTCGATCTCTTTCGGAAAAACTTCGACTTCTTGCCATCAAACTGAGCTATCATACTTTTGAAGCTGAAGTTCTTCTCTTGATTTGATTGTTTGTCATGATTGGCTAAAGCGATAGTCATATCATCGATTAATAGTTCGAATTTATTGATCTTGATGCTCTGTATCAGATCGAAGATGTACGATTCTAAACTTTCGTTGAGGTCTAGAAGAAAAAGATTGCTTAGCATTCACGATTCTACTGTTTTTTCAATGTCTGCACACTTGATAACGACTTGCTTGAGCGAGTCTGCATAGTTCTGAATGAATTTGAAATTCGATTGCTTTGATTGAGTCAGTTCTTTGATTGTCAGAAATAGAATGATCAAATTCGACTGCTCATATTGAGTCTTCAGAATAGATCACATTTTAGTGATGTTATCTGCTTTGAATATATGTATTCTGAGTTTCTTTTCGCAGCTGAAGTCAATTATATCGCTGACTCTGTCGTTTCTATCTTTTCAATGTTGAACATCAGTGATATGCTTCTTTTTATCTGCTGTCGAGGCGTCGAATGACAGTGATGCCGATTTCTTCAGCTTTCTCGAGATGATCATTCAGAGATCTTTGACTTTCAAGACATTGATTATATTCTTCTTTCATGACTCATAGTTCTCGCTTTTCTTTAGCTTAGAAACTCGATAGATCTTCGAATCTTTCATTGTTGTATAATGATTGAAGTATGAGAGTAGTTCTAGAAATTTGATCGAAAGAAAAAATTTCGTCTTTTGATGACAGCGAGTTCGATGCTTCTGTTCTTTGTTATTTTTTCGATAGCGAAATAGCTAACTTGAGCTCATAATCTCTTGATATACGAGAGCACAAGAATAGAAAGACATATAGATATATTTGACTGAACTATCTAATAGATAGAGCATACGAAATGAAGAAGAAAGAAAAGAAGTGAGCGAAGAGTAAATACTCATTCACTAGCGTCGAATAAATGCGAAGATTACTAATCACAGAGATAACAGTATCGTTCTCTGTTTTCAACATTTTCAACACTATGTTCTAAATTGAGTTGATGATCTGACATCATGACAGTAACTCTTCTCTTCAAGACTGAGCTTTTGCGAGACGACAAGAAGAAACAAGATGAGACGAGAAAGAATCGAAGATAAAGACTGAAACGAGACGAGAATTGATGAGAATGCATTTTAATGTGATGAAGCACAGATGAGATTGAAATAGATCTGAGTCAGATCTGAGCAAGATGTCTGAAGAGCAAGACGAGATGAGACGCATTTTAACGTGATGATGCACAGAGAATTGAAACACATCTGAGTCACATCTGAATCAGATTTAGACGAGATGTTTGAGTCAGATTTAGATAAGATCTGAGTCAGATCTGAGCAAGAAAAAGACGAAACGCAGTTTAATGTGATGATGCACAGACGAAACTAGAATACATCTGAGTCACATCTGAATCAGATTTAGACAAGATGTCTGAGTCAGATCTAGACAAGATCTGAGTCAAATCGAGACTGATTCAAGATGATGAAGATTGAACTTAGAGTTCTTGACATTGACATTGAGATATCACACACGACAGTACATGTGATTCTTCAGCAACAGAATTGACGAGATGATATTCATCAAGCGCTTGCTCACAATTATTCAGAAGATGAAAAGACTCTCAAGTAGAAAAGTGATCTTTTCAATCGACGTAATACTTGAGCAAAGATGAGTTATAGCATCTATCACGCTTGAAGTTTAGTATGCTGTTTACATATCAGAATCTTTCGTCATTCTCGACGACAACGAGTTCTCAAGATTTCTGACGTTGATTCGAAAGAGAATCACTTGCGATATGACTCAGAAGAATGACATGAAAGATTGAATGAATCTTCATGAATGTTGAAAGATTTAACTCGATGATCAGAGAATTGTTCTTGAAGACATGCTTGATCTTGAAGAGATCAACATTATGATCATCTAACTTGACAGCGAGACGAGCGATGCTGAGATTACGAGCATTCAGTCAGACTTCATCTTCGACAAAGTATCTAGAACAAGAACGACGAAAGAGATTGACATTGAATTCGTAGATGATCTGAGCTATAAGCATCTCATCACGTAGATGCTCAGTTAGTTTCTTCATCTTCTTGATGAACTCTTCGACATTGATTAACTTGTTTCGAGCTTGAGACGTAAGATTCTCAAGCAGAGACTCAGAAGACTCGAAGTCTAGACATGAGTTCTGACTCAAATTGATCAAGAAGAGTGATGCTAGAGTGATTGACAACGATGCATTATTGACGATGAATTCGACTTCAGAAAGTCACTTAGCTCAGTCATTCTGCATGTAGTTGACGAAGACTTGAAGATAATGCTTCATGACAGCATTGACTCTCTCGATTTGATCATTGATCTCAGAGTGATACGTCGTTGATAACTTAGCATCTATCTTCAGCATTTTACACATATGCTTTCAGACATTGAAGATGAATTGTGTGTCTCGATCAAACATGAAGAACTCAAGTAAATCATGATGTTTTCAAACATGAGCATAGAAGCAGTTGATGACTTCTTCAACTTTCATAGAAGTGATGAGAACTAAATGTCTCATTTTGATAAGATGATCGACGAAGACTAGAACATATTTATATGTGATATTCATGAAGATACTGAGCGATAAAGAATCTACATAGTTCATGAAGACATCACGTCAACGACGTTCGAAGACTGAAAGAGAACGCAATCATTCTTGAGTTCGTTGTCTAGAAGACTTGAAACGTGTGCACACGTGACAGTTTTGTACGAAGCGTTGAACATACTTATAAATGTTTGATCATCAGTAAACTTGACTGATCAGTTCATAGCTTTTTGCTCTTTCTGAGTGATCATCGACGACATTATCATGAACGAGCTGAATGATACGAAGGCGTAGTTTATCTGAGTTGAGCACGTACTTTCTTTCTTGAAAGTACAGATGATTCTCATGTTCTTCACACTCGACTAGAGAGATCTTGTTGTGATGTCGTGCTTCATTGCGAAGTGCTTCGATTATCTGAGCTGCGAATTTGTCATTGATTTCGACTTGCTTTCACAATGTCTGAATGAGAATGTCAGCAAAATCTTCATCAAGATTCAGAGTGTCTTGATCTAGCTGAAGCTTGACGTCTTCAACGTCGAATTCTTCGATTTCTAGATTCATGAAAGCTAGAATTTGCGAAAGTGCTGAGATAATTGAGAACAGATGTAACTGAACTGAATTTAGAGCGATGATTTGTGACTGAAGCTTCATGACTTTGATGTCGAAGACATCAAGAACGAGATTCTCAACAATATCGAGATCTAAAACATGAGTTTTCAGAATTGTCTGATGTTGATATTGATGTCGAGAATCGAATGTATTTCTCTCTTTAGAGAGATCTTCTGAGCGACGTGTCAGAGCATTCGACTTATCATCGATCTTGTCGAAATGATAAGCGATGCGATAGTTGAATCTAGACAGAAACTCGCTTCAACGAGCTTGATGACGACTCAACTGCTTAGTTGACATGAAATACTCAAGGTTTTTGTGATCTGTGATCATCTCGACAGAATAGATAGAGTCTTCGAGCTCTGATCATCATTTCTCGAAAGCGTGAACAATAATCATGAGTTCTTTATTGTAGATCTCGTAGTTACACTCGACTGAGTTATGCTTCTTCGAAAAGTAAGCGACTGAATGAAGAATCTCGTTCTCATCGTACTGAGAGAGAATGTCTTTGAACACATAGTTCGAAGCATCGATTTCTATCACAATCTTGTGATCTGAATTATAGTGACGAAGAATAATCTTGAAAGTGAAGACTTTCTTAAGAATGTTGAATGCAATCTGACATTTCTGAGATCAGACAAAGAGTACATCTTTTCTGATGAGACGAGTGAGCGAAGTACATCGACGTTTCGACAAAGAGCTTAGATAGCTTGTGAGCTAGTGAGCAGAGTTCATTCAATACTAATGCGCTCGAGACGCATATGCTAGCTACTAGATGAGACGTTTGCTACAAGCTAGCTGTCAGCTGAGTTTGCATCGTTGATTAGCTTACATGCTACATAGATCAGCTACAAGCTGATTTAGCTGATTTAGCACTACTCTTCATTCTACTCGTCTATCTACTCGCTCATCTACTCTTCATTCTACTCATCTATCTACTCGCTCATCTACTCTTCATTCTACTCATCTATCTACTCGCTCATCTACTCTTCATTCTACTCATCTATCTACTTGCTCATCTACTCTTCATTCTACTCGCTCATCTACTCTTCACTCTACTCGTCTATCTACTCGCTCATCTACTCTTCATTCTACTCGTCTATCTACTCGCTCATCTACTCTTCATTCTACTCATCTATCTACTCGCTCATCTACTCTTTATTTTACTCGTCTATCTACTCGCTCATTTACTCTTCATTCTACTCGTCTATCTACTCGCTCATCTACTTTTTATTCTACTCGCCTACCTACTTTTCATTCTACTCTCTATCAAACGCGTCAATCGAGTGCATAAAACACGTCAAACAGTGCTTCAAACAATGCTTTCTACATGACTTTCTATCTACTCATCATTCTACATGCTCAGCTATCTACTCGATAATCTTCGCTTCGAGCTCTATAGAGCTGACGCTAGAAAGTTCGAAGTTTTCATCTTCTTTTTTCCTTCATAGTTTCTACTTTCTAGAACAACAACAATCAAAATATCAACATGTTCAGCTATCAACTCAGCTATCAACTCAGCTATTTACTCGTTCATCTACTAGTCAGTTTACTCGCTTCAAAACATGCTTCAAAAGACGTGTTGATCAAGCGCATAACATGAGTCAAACAGTGCTTCAAACAATACTTTCTACTGAGCTTTTCACTGAGCTTTCTACTGATTTTTCGACCGATCTTTCTACTGATCTTTCGATCGAGTCATTTAGTGAGCTTTCTACTGATCTTTCGATCGATCTTTCTACTGATCTTTCTATCAATCTTTCTATCAATCTTTCTATCAATCTTTCTATCGATCTTTCTACTGAGCTATCTATTGAGCTATCGACTGAGCTTTCTATCAAACGCTCTATCAAACATTCTACATGCTTCAAAATACGCGTCGATCGAGCGCATAACACGAGTCAAACAATGCTTTCTACATGACTTTCTACATGACTCTCTACATGACTTTCTATCAAGCATTCTTCATGTTTCCCTACCAAGCGCCCTTCATGTTTTTCTATCAAGCGCCCTTCATGTTTTCCTATCAAGCGCTCTTCATGTTTTTCTACCAAGCGCTCTTCATGTTTCCCTATCAAGCGCTCTTCATGTTTCTCTACCAAGCATTCTATCAAGCGCTCTTCATGTTTTTCTATCAAGCGCTCTTCATGTTTCTCTATCAAGCATTCTTCATGTTTCTCTATCAAGCATTCTTCATGACTTTCTACATGATTCTCTATCAAGCATTCTTCATGTTTAAATAGATGGTTAAATAGCTACTTAAATAATCAATTCATCAAATGATTTATTTGATTACATACGAATCTTGAATGTAGAAACGTACGAAAAGCGAACATGTATTGCGCATTATATCTTTTGAGCAATTGATGTCTTTTGAGCAAATGACTGTTATCAAAAGATACAAGCGCTTGTAGCTAGCTATTAATTGTTGATGAGTGACTATTAGAGCTTGTGAGCTAAAAGCTCAACTAAACAGATATTTTTGACTGATGCTAGCTTGATGAGCTTGTAGTCAGTTTTAGCTGATTTCGTCAAATGATCGATGTAGTTATTCTACTATAGTCATAGATGAATCTTCTATAGAAGTTCGCGAAATCTAGAAAACTTTGAACGTCTTTAACGTTGATCAAGATGAGTCAGTTGACAATGATGTCTATCTTAGAAGAATTTATCTTGATCTCTTCGATGATGATTATCAATTCTAGATACGAGACTTGAGTGACGTGAAACTTGCATTTGATTATATTCGTCTGAAGATCTGCTTCTCGCAGCTTTCGCAGAATGAGCTTGACATGAATTTCATGCTTGAGTTCATTGTCGAAATAAATCAAGATGTCATTCAGATAAGCTGTACAGAACTTATCTAAATGTTCGCGAAAAGTATTGTTGATATACTTCTGAAATGAGACAGACTCATTACATAGATCGAAGAGCATGACTAGATACTTGAATAATTCAAATCGAGTGCGAAAGACGATGAGAGCTTCATCTTCTTCTTTGATTCGAAGTCGATTGAACGCAGAGATGATATTCAGCTTGATAAAGATTTTAGCTCGACTTAGATGATTCAGTGTTTCTGAGATCAGAGACAGAGAATATCGATTCTTGACTGTGATAGCGTTCAGATCTCGATAGTTCACGCAGAAGCAAAGTTCTTCTTCGAGTTTCTTGATGAAGAGAACAGAAACGATCGTCTGAAAGCGACTGACTCAAATGAAATCTTTGCTCAGATTCTCATTCAGATAACGACGAAGTTCTAGAATTTTGTCACGACTCATGTCATACAAAGCAAAGACTGAGAATTGAACATCTTCTTTAAGATGTATGACATGATCATGAGCTCGATGCAAAGACAAGATATCGACGTTCTTCTTGAAGAAGACGTCTAGAAACTCGAAATATCTGAACGATAGAATTGTGACTGAATCGACGTTCTTACTTTGTCGATAGACTTCAAGATCTTCTTGTGTCGTGAATGCAGTCAAATGAAATTTCTTTTTCATTTGACGAAGATTCAGACGAAGATTCTTATCATACGTACTGTCTTGAGAGCGAGACGAGAACTGAGCAAGAGTTGAACTGTTCTTTGAACGAACAGTCAAAGTCGCGCAACGCGATTTTGACTCGTCAGAGTCTAGACTAGAAGACGAGATTGACTCAAGATTCAAGAAGACATCGATTTTCTTTAGAATGACGCTAAACACTTCAATGTCTTTGACACGAGCAGCATGATCAAAGCTTCGAGCTCTTAACTCGACTATGTCAAGTTGTATAGAAGATCGATCGAATTGATCTGCTCAAGAAACAACAGAAGTTCTAGAGAGAAAAGAATTTTGACACTTGATTTTTGATGAGTATTCTTTTTGAATGACTTAAAGAATACAACTAAAAGCTTCTTGTTTCAGACGAGAGACAAGACTGAACGAGATTTGTTTCTTGTGAATGAACTGAGTATTAGTTGACTTCTCGTGAGCGAACGAAAAGTTATATTGCTTCTTGTGAACAGACGAGAAACTGAGTTACTTCTTGCAAGCGAATTGAAAACTGAATTGCTTCTTGTGAGCGAACTGAAAACTGAGTTGCTTCTTTTGAGTGAATAAGAGACTAGATTGTTTCTTGCAAGCGAACTGAGTGCTGAATTGCTTCTTGTGAATGATCTGTAGACTGAATTGCTTCTTGTGAGCAATCTGTAAACTGAATTGCTTCTTGTGAATGATTCGTGAACTGAGTTGCTTCTTGTGAGTGAATTGAGAACGAGACTGAGAGAAAGCTACTTTGTTAACTTCAAACGAGAAATTTTCTTCTTGTTGATTAAGATCATAGATCTTGACAAGAAATGAGCAACAATGATTAAGACAGAAAAAGAAAGACAAGATGAGAATATTGTGCTTAAAATTGACATCAATGACATGATGACAAAGTCATGACAGACTCATGACGATGAGATACTGATTTAATTCAGTGACATAGAAGAATAGTCTTTCGATGTGTTCATCGAGAATTATTGTGATTTCGATGACATGAGTAATGTCATCGATTAAAGCGACTTGATCATCAAATTCTTAAAGTCTGCGAGAGTGAGTTAATTGATGCAAGAAAAGATGATGTTGTTGCGCGAAGAATTTATTCATAAAGACATAAGCAGAGACTTCACTATCAATCAGAGCGAGAGCGAAAACTCTAGATTGAGCTTGACATAAAATACAGAATACTATCATGTGACTATCTTTGAATGTCGAATCGAATTCAAAGAGTTTCAAGACAGATTTAGCAAAAAACTTTCTATATGATTGAAGTGAGAGTGAAAAGATTGAGACTAGTAGACAAGATGATATGTATACAGATTTCTGAGCGCGACTTAGCTCAGAAACTAGACTTTTCTCGTGAACAGCGAGACTTCTTCATCTATATTGACAATGTTACTGTCGTAGACGTTCATGATACGCAGAGTGAAGAACTTCTTATTTGAGCATTCTTTAACAATTTTGCTCGAATGTTGCAACTTGCAGTAGTAGCACAGCTTTCACTTGTTGCAGATTTTCTTGATCTCAGAAATGATCAGAGTCTTATCTTGAACGATGACAATGACGAAGTTTAGATTCATTGACTCATCGAGAGACGAGAAAGAAAGAGACGAAGATACTGTCGAAATGACAGTCACAGAAATGACAATCTTTGAACTCAAAGAGTTACTAGTCGACGCAGAGATGTTCTTGACTTTGACGAATGAAACGATGATGAAGACGAAGCGAGATTGACGATGCTTAAGCTGCTGAAGCTCTTCGTTGATGTCAGAGAATGCTTGAATTCATTGATGAAAGATGAATGATCGAATTTCATCAAGATTTCATCAGAAAAAGACGATGACTTGAGTGAAATAATTGACATTGCGCTTCAGACAGTCAATCAACAAGAAATCTTTCATCAAAGAACATTCTTTCTTTTGATAGAAGAGATTGTAGTAGTCGACAAAGCTATTCATGTCTTGCTTCAGAATTTCGCGAAGATATAGACGAGCATCTTCTGTCTCGAAAGAATTGTCACAGCAATGACGTAACTTGTGTTGTCAATCTGCAAAGATGAAAATGATAAAGAAATCATTGACTCGATATTGACTCATTAGATTGTGAATCTTTCTATCTATGATGAGTTGTGACTCGACATAGACGATCTTGACTCAATGAGAGAAATAACGATCGTCGTTCACGTTCATGCGCTGTATCAGACTCTGCTTTCATGCATTCAATCGATCTTTGTTTCTCTCATACTCAGATATGTCGAGAAGCTTCTTGAATCTAGAAGTGATGAAGACAGCAACAGAGTTCGCAGAGAGATGAACGACAAGAGAAGATTGATTGTTCAAGATTTGTGCGACGATCTGAGCTATCGTCGCGAGAGACTGAGAATTCAACTCTATATAGACTGAAGAATTGAGAACGATGAACGAGAACGAGATGATGACATCATGTTGTCGAACTTGATTTTGAAGCTTTCGCATTGCGCGAAAGATCTCAACTGAATTTTCGATCACACTTTGAGCGAACTGTTCAACAGCATGCTCATCATTGATTGAGAGATTGTGAGACGACTTCATTTGAGCGAAAGAGTAACTAGACGAGATTTCAATGTATGAAAACGTTGCAGAAAGTATAGATCTTTCGTAATGTCAGAAACTGAGCTAGACTAGAGATACTATCAATATAAAAGACTGATATTATTATTATTACTTTGATAGAATCTAGGTACAAAACAATACATCAAATAATGTACAAGACGAAAGACAAAGAGTGAAAGAAAAGAACGAAAGCTCAACTTCTATATACATGAATCGAGCAGAATCAAGACTAGACAGTACTATAGTTCTATTGACTTAAGATTGCAGAAGTTCACGCACATGACTGAGATGATCAAAACAGAATTGCTGAGATTAGATTAAGATGATGATGACTAGGTTGATGACTTGATTCATTGAACTGCGAAACAGGTTCAATGAATCGAGATTATCTAAGATATTGATGATTTATGTTCTAAATCGAGTTGATGATCTGACATCATGACACTACTCGTATATTTGACGTTGCACTGTGTGACAATGCTTAAGATTCTTCGATCACACTTCAGAGAATAATGCGATAAAGTGAGATCAGTTCTTTGCGAAGTCTTCGACAAGAAGTTGTTGAAGCAGAGACATCACATTTTGAAACTTCTGAATGAAGCGACGAGAAGCAAAAACGAGAATCATCGTCAGAATGCATGATTAATGATTGAAGTTGAGATTCTGAATTAGATTTCACAATCGAAAAGTAACTCTAGATCTTTCAACGTCGTTTTTACGTATTCACTAGCGCATTCTTGTATGATGTGCATTTACATGCTTAGTTAACTTGCGTCTGTGCCTTAAACAGAATTCTAGTTGCGAAAGAATGATTGACAGCGACAGAGACTTGAAGTTGAGATCGAACTGTCTGATTGAATGACTGTCAGCATTTGCAGTGTCTCAAATAGAAATGCGCACGATCTTCTTCATCAGAACGCGCTTTGCTTCACATGTTCTAGATGCTGTCAAAAATGAGCTTCTTGATTTGAAATACGTGTTTTGACTTCGACTGCATCTCTCTTCTTCTCAACAATGTAGCACAACATCATTTCTGAATGCTCGCTACTCGTTTCTTACTAAATCTCACTTTCATTGTCTTTGAGATTTCTTCTTTCAATAAATGAAAGTCAAATTACATTCTTCTACTTGACATCAAACTCTCTCATATGTCAATCTCAGTCAATTCTTTCTTTTGTTGTCAGTGTCTTTCTTCGAAGTTCTCTAATCATCACGTCAGCATCGTTGCAGAAAGCATCTGCAACTTTCTGTGAGTCATCAGATTCTTTCTGAACAGAATATGTCTAGTTTTCTTCGAGTGCGTTTGAAGCAGCTCAGAAACAAGCTTTTTCGAATGATTGAGATGAGAAGACTTCGTCGCAGAATCTTCAAGAATGATGCTGATATTATATTGTAATCGACAGTCTGAGAAAGCAACTTCAAGATCTTTACTGTCACGAACTGAGAGCTGAATGAAATCAGAATGAAATTCTAATAACTAGATTTTAGATACAAGACGTTGCACGAAGAAGAAAGAAAAGAAAGAGATCATTCAGAGATTCTTATACTTCATGAACGCTGAATATCATTCGTATCGAGGAATTCTCATAACATCACTGATAATCTCACGCCTATCATCATCTATAATATTGTTCAACATCATCTAAGTGATTTAACATCTCTTTTCCCAACATCTTTCGAGTAACACATGCTAAAATCGTGACAATAAATCTCTCTTTTTGAAGTCGAAGCTTCTGCGAGACTTTTAATTCTCTGACTCATATTCAGAGTCGCTGCTTTCTTGCATGTAAGCGATTCATGAATTCTTATTCGAACGATCGAGATTTCGAGCGTGATAGACGTTCATGACTTCGATGACATTCATTACATTCGCAAACTTTACTCAACTGTTTTCTTCTATCTCAGTCCACTTAATTAAATACTCTAGCTGAGAGTTCTTTACTCGAAAGTTCAATATTTCGTTCATCTTTCAGCTAAACACTTCTTCGACGAAGATTATCGAAAACGACGCGAGAGATATTTGTTCAGATAAGAGATCGTTGATCGCAGAATGAAGCAGATAAATATGAAAGACGTTGAAACAGAATCAGTCATCAAGCAACTTTAGTTGATAAGAATGAAAACTAACAATTTTGATGATTCTGAAAGATTTCTCGAATTTATTAGATAAAATCTTGCTGAGTTGATGAATCATCAGATTGCGAGCATCTAATCAAATCATATCATTAATTGCATACTTGAGAGCGTGTTGTCGATGAACATTAGCGAATTGTTTCTGATATGCTTGAGCTAAGATCATTTGTTCTCGCAGAATTTCATTGATTCAATTCATTTTCTGAACAAACAGATCAACATGTATTCATTTCGAATGTTCAATAACGTTTTTCTGAGTCTTCTTTGATTTCAATCTCATTCGAGAATGCTGTTCGAAGTTAGTTAGAAACGACGTGCACTGAGTGCTTTTGAAGAAGTGATTGTTGATGACAAATTCAGCTGATGACAGTCATGCAGCTCAGTCGTTCTGCATAAAGAACATGAAGACTCGAAGATATTGTTTCAAAACGTTGTTAATGTTCTTGGTTTGATCATTCGTTTCTGAGTGAAACGCAGTTGACAATCGAGCTTAAATCTTCAATCGAATACAAAGTTCATCTCAAAAGTGATTGACAAACTGAGTTTCACGATTCAAGATGATTGAATCAGATAATTCATGATGTTTTCATATTGCACGATAAAAAACTCGAGCTGTATCTAGAGCTGTAATTTCACTCATAGACTCGTAATGCACTTGTTTAGATAGTCTGTTCACGACTATCAGAATATTGATTGTCGAATTTTCGTTCAGATTCTTACTTTCAGATACTGTCATGATGAAATTCATGACTATGTCTTTTCAGCAACGATTGAGTACATCAAGAGACTTCAAAGCTCTCTGATATTTTTCTCTAGAGATTTTCACTCGAGAGCATAGATGACAATTGCATACGAAGCGAGCTACTGTCTTGATCATTTCGAATCAGTAATAATGACGACTGAGTATTTCGTAGATCTTGATTCTTTTTGAATGATTCGCAATAGACGTGTCATGACTTAACTGAAGCAGACGTAGTCGCAGTTTCTCATCTTCGAGTATTAATAGTTTATCTTTATAGTAGACTCGATCACTTCGCAGCATACATTTCGCTAACGAAAATTCTTTAAACTTTCGTTGATCGTCTTTTAACGCAGTTATCACGATCTGTACTCATTCATCATTGAAATAGACTGCGAAGAGTTGTTCTTCTAGCTCATTCATAGACATTTTCTCTGATGGTTCAGACTGCTCAGAGATCACTGATTCGCTCTTCGAGTCACTTGATTCAAGTGCTTCAGAGTCACTATCGTCGAGAACATTGATTAAGACTTGAATTTTCAGATTTTTTGATTTTAGCACGATCTGTCACTGATGTTCTCGACGACTATTTCTCTCGTTCAAGAAAAGATCTTCTGATCGACGCGTAAGTGCATCGACTCGAGTGTTCAATTCACTCGAACGATACACGATTTTGAAGTTAAATCGAGAGAGAAATTCTGATCATCTGACTTGTCTTCGACTAAGCAGCTTGATTGACATGAAATATTCTAGGTTCTTGTGATCGAAAATGATCTCAACGAGATCTAACGTG
>JAABUY010002123.1_pt1 | contig 24396 bp, 20 predicted proteins | sample 5560271 | NCBI WGS metagenome assembly JAABUY01 (sample SAMN10711886, study PRJNA513374) | rock metagenome | isolation source: Antarctica rocks | place: Antarctica: Victoria Land, University Valley | reverse complement strand
TCTCTTCATTTTCCCTTCGCTGCTTGTCCTCTGCCCTATCCTTCTCTCATCTATGTTCTTCAATTACCGCGCTAAGCACTCTGCACATCGTCAGTGCCTGCAGGTGTCGCAGACTTTATTTGTACGATATCCAGTGATCTTACCTTACTGGCAAAACGCGGATTCATGAATCGGGGTTACGACGGCTTCTAGCTTGATTTCAATGCAAACCTGGTTTGGTTTCAAACCGACTGTAACTCATATTTGACTTCAAGTGGTTTTGCCGTAAACAAAGATTCGTAACATGAAAGCAGAGTTGTGTCATGATGAATTGACATATAGAGACTAGACCAGAGGCTAGGGCCAGAGGCTAGGCCGAAGGCCAGACCTGAGTTAGCTCTGTAACTCTGCCATGACATAGCCTGAGCTACGTCACGCCTTCGACTCAATACATCATGAGATGTGTCGTGTTCAAGTTAACAATGCTTGACAGACTTTATAATTGACTGATCTTCTTGAATTATCAAAAGCTTCTTAATAATTAGCTTTACTAAAATATATATTTATACTGTGTCTGTTGTGATGATCAGATCTACTAGATAAATAAACGAGATCTATAAGAGTGATATGACAATGTGATATTCTAAGCAGGCACAGAATGAGTATATATTATGATAGAGCTAATTATTAAGAAGTTCTCAATAACTCAAGAGAATCGATCGACTATAAAGAGTTTGTCAAGCATTGTCAAGTTGAACATGACATAATTCATGACATATTAAGTTGAAGATATGACGTGATTTAAATGATGTCTTGACAAAGTCACAAAGTTTCAGAGTTAATTCAGATTTGATTTTCAATTCAGTCTTTGACTTTAATCTTTTTTTTTGATTCTTACTCAATTCAACACTCATTATGAATTTATGTGAGATTCTATATACTGTAGCGAGCGCTGCGTTAACGCAGCGCTTTTTTCGCATCAAAAATCGCTTCTTTCTGCGCTTTATATTATAACTGTTTTCAATGCAAGAACTTTATAAGTCTATTTCTTCTTTATTTCTTTTCTCTTTCATCTGATTCTTTAATGATGTCACAGCTTGAAATTGATTCAGTATGCTTATTGAGAGTATCATTCAAATGATCATCATTGCTGCGCTCATGATTTTTAAGAGCTTTCTCAAGTTCGTGATGTTCTCTTCTCATTGCATTGCTTTTCATTCTACTTTTCATCTGAGACATGTTAATAAAACATGTTTGATCAACATTTGATCTTTGTCACACTTGCACATCATCATAGTGACATTAAGTATTCATCTCTTATGTAAAAATTGATTGAAGTCAATTTTTCTTATGCATAACTGCATCAATAATGCGCTGTGAAACTTTACATGATTCTTGTGCAGTCACAGATGTTGATGTGTCATCTTTGATGTTAAATATTGAAAATGAGTTGTATTGAATCTTTCTTTTCAGACTACTTTTCATGTTTATCTGATCTGTTTCTGTATAAGCATCAATTTCATCATCACTTCAATGTGTTAATGCTCAGTCAACAATAAAGACAAATTATATGCGTTATCAATCATCTTGTTCATTACTTCATTTTCAAGTACTTCTGCATGTCTCATCACTTAATGTAACTTCAGCATGACTTCTCAAGATCAAATGCTTTCATGTGCAATTTGAACTCATTGCAGACGTGTCTGATCTTTTGTTGATATCATAACTTTCACTGTTTTCAAAGAAGTTTGACTATCACTGTATACTTTGTATATCTTTTCATGACACTCTCGATTCTCTGTCACTATGTCTGCAAGATGTTTCATCTTTGCGATTAATTCTTTCAGTTCTTCATGATAAGTGATGATTAAAGTCAATCTTCTCAATCTTTTATTTAGCTCTCAGTTAATTTTCATTGCAGTCATTGTAACATTCTCTTTACTGTTGTTATTGTTTAAGTAAACTTTTTGCTTCAATGCAAATATGTTGAAATGATGTTGACTTATTGACATTTTCTTATTTGTAACTATAATTACTTTCGATAATTCTGATCAGAAAATCATCATGTGAAAATGATTTCACTTCATCTTTGTTTATTTAAGTGTTTCTTTCATTCACTTTTGCTTCAGCTGTAAAGATGTTTTATGCAGCTTTGATTTTCAATCTCTTTTGAGTATCAAGTTGTTGCAAATTTGATGCATCATCATTTTAATAACTTCATCTGATTTTTGAAAGTTTATGTTCATTATTGACTTTTGTATCAGCTTTCATAGATGAATATTTATCAACGCTGTGTTTATTTCTATCTGTAGAGTTTTTATTGATGTCATATGATAAACATTAATGATTTATCATAATGCTCTTTCTTGTACTGATTTCAGCTTGACATTCAAATCTTTTCAATGATTCTTCACTCTTTGTGACATGTATCATATGATGACTTCGTGACTAAGCAGAGAACGCGTCATCGCGAAGTATATCTACTTTCTCGTCATCATTGACAAGTCTCAAGTAAACTCAATGATTGTTTGCATAATCTTTTGTTTAATCACTAGTTTTGCTTTGACATGATGCATGTAAATCACTCATTTCAACTTAAAGTTCAATTGAACTCTCAAAACTCTGATATTTGATTTTGAGTTAATCTGATGTTTCATCAGCTTTATATCAATGTTTATATTGAATCACTTAAAAGTTCTTGTAAAGTGAATCAACTTATGCTTTGTTTTTGAAAACTTGATGTTATACGTTTTTGATCACTGTTCACATCTATCATAAATCTCGCTAAGAACTTTGCAGTTGCATTTCATGAACTTTTTATATATTAAAATATTGATGTTATTTATGAAATTTGTGAAGCTTGTTCATAATCTAATGTCATCATATGCTTTTAGCAAGTTCACATTGTAAAACAAATATAATATTAATGATAGTGAAGAGTTTTGTGATATGTTAATGTTCACGCTACGTTTCATCATCATGTAATCATTGATTGTGATCATGATGCATTGATTTCTCAGAAAGTTTTTCACAAATTTAAAAAGCAGTCTGAAAACTCTTCTCTTTTTCATGTCATGCAAGAGTCTGCTATGTGCTACATTGTTGAATGCACTTTTCTCATTCAGACTCAGCAATGAGACTACTTTTCTTCTTGTATTACTTCATACAATGTATATTTTTTTATAATCAGTTGCAAAGTTGTATTTATTAATCTGTGTTTGCAAACTTTCATTTAAATGTTTAATATTGAGTTGCACACTTCTATAACATTTTACAGATGTTTAAATATGATGAATTTCAGTATTTTACTTAGCATGTTGAATAATGCAATTGATTTATATATCTTTGCATTAAAGTAATTCTTCTTGTCTGACTTTTGCATCACTATTGTGATCATGCTCTTGAACTGAGTTGATTATATTCTCTTTTGCAAACATTTTTCAAAAAGAGAGTGTATTTATTCTGACGTGTCATTGACGAGTCTGCACATTATTCTATTTATGTATTCTGTGTGTTTCAAAGTCTTGTTGAGCATCATTTTGTAAACAACTTTCTTAATCTTGCAATGCATCAGCGAAACATCATTCTCAATCAAGAGCGAGTACTTGAAATCTTCTGTGTTCAGCATGAGAATCTCTGAAGATGATGAAAAGTGAGTCTGAAACATTATTTTCATCTTATTTTATGCTGTTGTAGCAATGTTGAAGCACTCTGACTTAATCAGAGAGAGAATTGTCGCTTGAATCAATGTGTCTGCAACTGCATTTCTTACTCATTTTGCAGTTTTAAACAGTTCTCTCAAGAATTGTTCAACGTTCTGCATGATCTTTTGATATTCACTGCATTTCTGTTTTCTGATGATCTTGCTCTTCTTGTCACATGCTTAAATGTACTCTGTTCAATCATTGATGATTCAACAGTTTATTGAAAATATGTTGTATACATTGCATGCAACATACATAAAGCACAATTTCTATGCTGATTTTTCTTTTAAACTTGAGAAGTTACTCAAAGAGTTTTCTTATGACAGATTCACAGTTCAAGATAAACAAGATTTCTCACTGCTCAAATTTTGACAGTTTACTTCTTAAGCATGAGTTGCAGACATTTCATCTGCAATACACATGTGTATCGCAGTTGATTTCTTCTTTAATCACATCAACATACATTACTGTTCTCTTGAGTTATACAAACAATGTTTTTAACTAGAAGTTGACTTTATTATCAAGACATTCAAGAGTCAAAGCTCAGTGAAGAAGTGAGATTCTTGAAATCAACAATCATCATCATTGTATATCACATCTTGCAAATGCTCGCTTTGCTTGTAAAGTGTGCAACTCATCTGTTTCATGTTATCTGTAAAGATCTTTCTCATGCAAATTAATCATGTTTTGCAAAGATGTTCATATGCTACACTTCTAATCAAACAGCGTAGTTCAATTATTCTTTACTAACTCGCTTGTATTTCTCTTCTCTTAACGAAGTCTTCTCATCAATGTATCACTTATGTATAAAATGTCTGTGTCTGAACGTCTGTTAAATGATATTAATGAAACTTTCAAGTTTACTCATGTTGAATTTAATGAGATTCATGAGTTGCTCATGTTGTAGTAACAGACACGCAGTCTTAACAAGATCTATACGTAGTTAGCATGTAGATTTAAAGAATGTTCATGATTCAAGTTTTTTCTGCTAATCACTCTCAACAGATCAAACGCAAGAATGTTCTGTCTCAATTCTCATTATTATGATGACAAAATGCTGAATTGAATGATTTTCATAAGCAATTTTTCTCATAGTTCTGCATTCTATTTGACTTTCTCATTGCTTTATAACATGCACATTGAGATTATCAAAGTCTGCATGATCGCGAAAACTTTGCACATGATCAATGCACAGCACTTCATCATCACGCAGCATCTCAATGTCATTCAAACTTTTGATAATTTTTAGATTCTACTGTAGTTAAACAGTAGATTTGTAGTTAACATCATGTACAAATAAGTTTCATTGCTGATTGATTTTAATCTTTGATTTAACTTTTATGTGTCAATTCATCATGACAATTGTCTTTTTTTTCTAAGTGAGTTCATTTTCATTTTCAATAATTAATGTCTTTGTTTATCTTAATAAATGATGATACATATTTATGATTTTGCTTTAGAAACTTTCAATAAAAATCTTCAAATCTTTGTGAAAAAATAAGAAAAAGAAAAACTTTTAATTAAATAATAATTCATCTTTAATTATAATGCATGTAAATAATATTATAAATAGTATATGTAATGTGTAATTGACATAAATGATAGCATTAATCATGTATAAATGATATATAAACATTGTTTATTTTTTGATTAAATTATGTTGTTAAAATGATAAAGTGTAAATAAAAGTGAATAATAATCATTGTTTTATTTATTGCTTTTTCAGTTTTTCTTAATCTTCATCTTCTTTTCATTTCATCTTCATTTTATATCAAAGTTTTTTTTCACAACTTTAATAAAGAATTGCTTGTATAAATAATTACATTAATATTTACTTGAAAAAATTCTGTTTCAAGTATTAAAATGATGCATGCTCAATTTTTAATGATTTCAAAGATGCAAAAAATCAATAAAATTGATGATAAAGTTAATAACAAAATTAAATAATAAAGTTGATAATATAAGTAAGATATGCAATGCTTATTCTGAATTTTTTTAATTGAGACTGTAATTTAACAATCATAAATTATTGTAAAAAATATTACTTCTTGATGTTTTTACAATCATGTGATATCATCTTTTGTTTTAAAATTTATTATATTCATAAATTTTGAAAATGATTTTAACATCTTTGATTTAAAAAAAATTTATGAAATTTTTTTAATGCTTTTTTGTGATGATTGAGTTTACTTCATAAATAATTTTCTTCTTTTCGAAGTTGAACATTATCTTGTTAACAAGCTGTCTTTGATAGTTATTGAAATTAACGTTCTTCAGAATGAAATTACTCTGCTTTTCATTCGCTACAAAAAGCTGTGAATGATGAATCATCTTATTATTCATCGTATCATTCAAAGTCAAGATCATGTGATCAAAGTCAATCATCATCGATAAGATGAATGATGAGACTGAGCTGAGTTGTGCTTGCTCAATCAGATGAGCAAATTTCTTTGTCTTTATGCTCATTGCTCTATCTTTCTTCTTACTGTTTATTCGTCTTACTCATTCTATAAGACATGCATCTTTTCATGTTACTTAATGATCTTCTATCAGAAAGTGCAAGAGTTCATCATTTATGATGATCACAATCTTTCTGACTGTCTCTTTCTTAATTTTATTATCAAGTGATGTTTCAAGTAATCTTGCATCTCTCAGCATTTGTTTAATGCATATCTTCAATGCATCATACTTATCATCATTGATGACAAGATCTTGAATGATCATCATTTTGATTCAATTCAACGAAATCTCATCATAGTTGAAGTCTGCAAGCGTATCTGAAATCAACTTGAGTCTTCATAACATATTGAAAGACTAGCAGATATGCAAACATTGTCATCAGTTCTGAGAATTTCTAGAAGTCATATGATAGAATGTGAGATGATTACTGTCATGATGTTGAGAAGTGAGATAAAAGTACATGTGACATTTTCTCTATTTTGAATCACTTACAGATTTCACTACACGCTGATGACAGATGATGTACACACTGAGCTTTGCAACAGATAAAGTGAGAGTGCTTATCACGATAATGAGTATTAGAAGAACAAAAAGTTGTGAATTGATAAGTTAAAGATTAAGCAAAGATTAACTTTCATTTTCATGTTACAAATTATGCTAAGTGAAAGCAAATTTACTCACAACACACTTTGACAATGAATTATCTGTATTCATCTTTTCATCAATCTGAAGAGTACTGCACGTTAAATTCTTTTTATATAAAATGATTTCTAATATTCTACAGAATTATCAAAGCGCAGAGACTATGACTATGACATACTAGCTGATTGAGCATTTTGTGAAAGCATTTCAAATTTACGATAATTTATCTCAAATCAATGATAATCTAGAAAAATTTGCTTTCAACTCACAAATTTCAAGATAAATATTGAAATGTGCAAAGCATTTCAAATTTACGATAATTTACCTTAAATCGATGATAATCTAGGGAAATTTGCTTTCAACTCACAAATTTCAAGATAAATATTGAAATGTGCAAAGCATTTCAAATTTATAATAATTTATCTCAAATCGATGATAATCTAGAAAAATTTGCTTTCAACTCACAAATTTCAATGTAAATATTGAGATGTGCAAAGCATTTCAAATTTACGATAATTTATCTTAAACTCGCTGTAATTCAGAGAAATTTGCTTTCATCAGAGAGCTTTGAGTAAAAAAGAACAAATTGCTTGATCAGAAGTAAAACAAGAGTTATTGCTTCTACTGCTATATCAGATTTCATTAATTTCTGATCATTTTATTCTTTATATTGCATGCTATTTTGACATTTTGTAGTTCAATGTACTTGTATCGACAGAGATTCTGATTAGAAATAGTGACAGCGTGATACAATTTGTCAAACGCGTCAATCAATATTCTTTGTTGTCTCTTTCACTACAATCTACTTCATTGAAATCAGCTTCAAGCATGAAGCGAAACTGTTGTACGTGTGAAATGATATTGAGAATCACATAAAATCTGATATATCACTTTAATCACTGCTTGATGCTGCGAAATGACATGCAGTTCTTCAAGAAATATTTAAGAAAAGAGAACTCAGCAATCAATGAATATATAGACACATGTGAATACTCTCAGACTGATTTATGACATGAAATGATCACGATAAACGATACTGATGTCTCTGACTTCGAGCAAAGTACAGAAGAAAACGTAGAAGCTTTAGATGATCAGAAGCATTTTCAAAATTCAATTGCATAAATATCACTTGATTTCAAAAGATTTATCAATTCATCATGTACTTTCTCATTCATCAAAGTAGACAATTATAATGAGATGAATGATACAAAGAGACGAAGCATCAATGAATCGCTAGAACAATATATCAGACTTATAAGAATCATTTCAAATTACAGTAAACTCAAGCAAAATTCATGATCATCTTTAGATGACAGTCTTCAATCAGAATGACTTTTCTTTTTGAATGAGAAAGATTTTTCTCTTGCACAGTGATTTCTGAATGCGAAAGTCAGTAGCGAAGATATTAATCAATACTTCAAGATCTCGTTTCAGAAGACTCATCATGCTGATTGTATCTTCAAGAATGCAGATCAATTTAGAAGCATTCTACACAATATATCTCACAAAATATCTAATGATAATTGATTCGAAACATCTTTGAAGATCTCATCGATGAACTCAAAGATTGAAACAAATATATTCAAGATTCAGTACAGAAACGTGATAAACATCTTGAAATTTCTCTTGAGACATTGTTCATTTGCAAGTAATCTGAAATATGCATCAATCAAAGTATACAACGTCAGTGAAAATCGAATGTACATGAAAATGCACATTGATATCTGATGATGAGATACGCAAGCACTGATTTCTGAAAATGACACTATAGTTTCAGTACTGTTAGCTATAAACAAAATCATGTTAACTCAACATCATGAGAATAAATTCACATGATCTGTATATATTATCATTGATAATCTGAATCAAGCAACTCAATGAAAGCAAAATAAATTTAGTGTTATACTATTAAAGTTTATTTCTTCAACTAAACATGCAAATGAAGATCCGAAACGCAAGTTATATCATCACTCACTGAAGATAATATTAAAACGTGAGTTTAAACTGTTCGATCGAATGAAGAGTTTTTCTTGCTAACGTTCTCGTTCTTTAGCACTTGAGAAATTAACTAAAAGAGAATTTCACGTTCGCTGTGCAGATGATTATACTCGACAGTGTTTTTCTATCATCGTCGAATTTATAATCAACTATGAGAAGCAGATCACTATTACGAGAATCAAAAATGAAGAGCAATGCATTATATGTCACATTTCATCAAATCAACGCGATAATCTGCAGACAATCTGAGAAGCTCAAACACATAAGAGTACATTGACTCAAATCAAACATCAAGAAAAGAATTCACGCTTTAAAGCAAATATCAAGCGCGATGTTAAGTGAGTACACTCAGTGCAAAACTTTGTCTGAAAACATGAACTTGTTAATATTCATGTCATCATGATGATTGACATCTTGCATCAGCTATTGAAGAGCACAGTGATGTATCTAATTCAATGACTTGAAATGATCATCAAGAATATAACATTGACGATCAGTCTCAAAAGAAAGCGTGATTCACAAACAATTGCAGACACAACACATGATGTGCAATTGAATCAAAGATTTCAAGTAGTTCTTTCATATTCAGAGCTAAGATGTTTTCACGACTTTCTATTCATGAAGCAATGAATCGACGTCAAACAAAAGACAATAGTGCATCAGCTTATTACGATTGTCACTTCACTATTGATTAGAAAAGCATCAGATGCGCTGTACTGTGCTCAAGCTCTTATGAACTTCATGATGATGATTCAATATCGATTGCACGATGATGAGTCTCTACGTTACATGAACAACGCAATATACAGAATTAACGTCTTAAAAGAAGTATTCAAGCAGTTTTGACATGACGAGAACTTTAACTATTTTAAGTTTTATGTGATTTCTCATTATATGAATTTTATTTGAAGATATGAAGATGCAGATGATTTTGACACATTTTACATGAAGATCGCACATAAATTTCTGATCAAAGATTATTATGATCTTACAAACAAGCGAGAGAACTTTCAAATGCAGATACTGCATCACAATACTTGATGAATCAATATGTTGACAATGAAAGATATTATTCTTCATGATCTAATCACATTCAGATCAGAGATTGACGAGAGAATGAAAATCATGATTACAAAGTCTTTTAAAAGTTTTGATTTAACGCAGCTTGAATGAAATTTGTCAGAAATGAATTCAAATCGATGATGAAACTAATTTAATAATTCTCGATTTTGACGCATTACTTCTGAAATAGCGAAAACGACACATATTGAGAATTTCTTGAACGAATTGTCGATTTTTATAAGAGAATCTCAACGCAAGAAATTAGAAATAAAGTCAAACAAGTATCAAATGAATTGAAAAGAAATCGACTTCTTCTGAATAAACGATTACTTCGTTTCTGTTCATGCATCGATTGAATGCTGAAGACATGAAGATAAAGACTTAACAGACTCTGAGAAGCTTACATTGAAGTGAATTCAATGTACTTCTGCATGACAGAGACAAATGTTGAATTGAAGACGTGACTACGTCTATGTTCAAGAATATGCTGAGAATGATTAAGAGAATTCTGACATAGTCAAAGCTCTGAATGATAGACTGATAAAGCAGTTGCAAATTATAGTCACTGTTCGTGATTTGCTTCATCAAGATGACAATGAAAAATCTGTGCAATACTCGAGAGCTTTAATAGAATTGCTAAAGCTCAAAAACAATGAAGTACTTGATGCTCTACATGATATGATAGAAGTCAAGCAATGATTGAAGAATACTGTCAAGAAGTCTTGATATCTTGAGTGTCGACGATTTTACAATATGAGTACTATACTACGAAATGCACATCTGATATCAACTGAAAGTAAGAAGTTCTTTTACGTGAATAATTACATCAACTGAAATACATTCAACATCTTATACGAAGAGAGTTTTCTGAAAAAGAAAGTTCAAAAGACGAACGAGCTTGCAAGCTTAAACAAACGAGAAAAGACGAAATTCACTCAATAATGAAGAAAGTTCAACATTGTGTAAGTTGAGATAAATTAAAGTAAATTGAGATAAATTGAAGTAAATCGAGATAAATCGAAGAAAATGAATGAAAAGCATATAATCACATCAAATGAAGCATATATGAATGATCAAAACATTTCAGTCGATAGCGTTTAATCATGACTATGATGACAAAGTATTGAAAATGAACAAGCGACTGAGATTTCACTGTAAAGATCTGTAAACAATAAGATTGATTGTGTAACAGCTAGCAACATACAAGAACTTACATAGTTCAGATGATGAGAAAATCTAAAATTAATTAATCTATTAATTATAGTGTCTGCTCGTTCGTTGAACGAAATTTCTACTTACTTTATGCATTCTTCAATGCATCTGACGCATTACACACGACGTCTGTCAATAGAAGTTCACAACTTGTTGAAGAGAGCTGTAAATTTTCGAAGTAGTGTTCTCTTTCTATGTACACTAGCATTCTTTTCTTCTATCGATGTCTTTTCTGTCATCGAAGAAGAATGTTTCGAATGAATGAAAGCTTCGATTCAATTTTTCAAGCGAAGAATAAATTTAATGACAAGTTTCACGTAGATGATGATTTCGATGAGATGTCATTTCTTCTCAGTATTGAATGTTTGAATCGAATTATCATATATATTCATTATCAGTTGTTTTGCAGTCTCGTCAATCTTCTGCTCAAAGATCTTTGCATTCTGATCAATCAAAGTTGAAATCTTCAATTGCAGAAGAAGAGACGCATAATCAATCTGTTTCAATCTATTTTGAAACTGAGCAAATTGATAATTGTACATGAGATCGTTGTAAGCACGATCGACTGCTGTGATCGAAACTGATGATAAATAAGACTGTAAACGTTGTAGAAAGATGAGTTCTGTGCGATCATTGACAGACATGATGTACGATAATTGAATAACTGTGATGAGAGAAATGAGTGAAGTAAAATTGAAGCTTACTAAGATAAACATCACGCAGAATCATGAACGCATGATAGCTTGATATGAGTTTTACTCTGTTGAATCAGCTTGTAGCTGATCTAATCAGCTAACGACTGACTGATGATTAATCTATGTTGCTAAATCAGCTAATCATTGAATTATGAAAAGTGTCTGTTCTAGTAGCTAGCATATGCATCTTAAGCGCATTAAGATTCAAATGTCGTTGCTCACTAGCTTACAAGTTACTCAAGCTCTTCATCGAAACATTGATGAAAGAGATAAACATATTCAAAGATAATGATATCAAAGCGAAGCTTAATGCATGAGATATTTCTCTCAATAAAGAACAGATGAAGACATTACAATATTGTCATACTTTTTCGAATAACTTTGATTTGATCAAAGACATATTCAAATCAAGCAAAATGTTCATGAATGTTGTTATCACTTTGCTGCTGATAAGCATTGATCAGAAAGTCAAAGTGTTAAACTCATTTAATCGTGCTGCAGATGCATTCATCATTAAGCTACATAAGCAATTTGAAGCTTTTTGTCAGAAGAAACTTGACATCACGAATTAACATTACGTTCGCTATCATACATTCTCAACGAAGCACAAAGTTCTTGCATACGAAAATCTCAAGCATACGACTCAAAAATCTCATTTCGATCAGATGTGTTAAACTGAAATCGCTTCGCTTTCAAATATGATATATGATTTCATGATTCATCATCTGATCGAAAAGAGCAGAATTCGATCTCATGAAATTCATGATCATCATTATCGAGTACATAATGTCAGTATGTCAACACTGTTTATGAGATTATGTGAATTTGATAAATGTCAATCATCAAGTTTTGAGAATTCAAACTATCAATCAATCTTTGTGAAAATTATCAAGAATGATGATTTCAAGATTGATGTTCTCAAGATTGATGATCTCAAGACTATTGCATTCAAGAGCAATGATTCTAGTAAGAATGACAATTTCAAGATCAGCGATTTCAGTTATGATGATTTCAGTGATGATGATCTCAAGAATGATGATCTCAAGAATGATGATTTCAAGAGTGATGACTTCAAGAATGATGATTTCAAGAATGATGATTTCAAGAAGAATAATTTCAAGAAGAACAATTTCAAGAAGAACAATTTCAAGAAGAACAATTTCAAGAAGAACAATTTCAAGAAGAACAATTTCAAGATCAGCGATCTCAAGAATGATGATTTCAAGAATGATGATTTCAAGAAAAACAATTTCAAGATTAGTGATTTCAAGAATGATGATTTCAAGAAGAACAATTTCAAGATTAGCGATCTCAAGAATGATGATTTCAAGAATGATGATTTCAAGAAAAACAATTTCAAGATTAGTGATTTCAAGAATGATGATTTCAAGAAGAACAATTTCAAGATTAGCGATCTCAAGAATGATGATTTCAAGAATGATGATTTCAAGAAAAACAATTTCAAGATCAACGATCTTAAGAATGATGACTTCAAGAATGATGATTTCAAGAATGATGATCTCAAGAGTGATGATTTCAAGAATGATGATTTCAAGAATGATGATTTCAAGAATGATGACTTCAAAAATGATGATGTTAAGAATGATGATTTCAAGATTAGTGAACTCAATACTATCAAACTTGAGAATGATGATTTGAAGAGTAACAAATTCGATAGCAGCAATGAAATTGACTCAAAGAATGATTTTGAAGAGATTGAAGATGATCACGATACAACTACTTTTTGCTCAATACAAGTGAAAGACAAAACAAAGAATAAGATGAAACAGAAATTTCTAAGTCATTGCACTCAGCTTAAACTCAACAAGCAATCAAACAAGATTAATCATCAAGCATACATTCAAGACTTCACACAATTTTGAATCAGAATAAAGATGAGAAAACAATTGAATTTGCAAGACAAAGCATGAATGAGTCTTCATGAGCAAAAGCTTCGCAAGAATATTCTCAAGACAGACGTTTGTATGATAATCTGTACAACAACTATCAATGATGATTTGCTCATACAAGAGTTTAAAGTCAATCATGTCATCTTGCAAGAAATTATCAAACTTCAGAATGTCAAGATCTTCATTGATATGACATGAGCTGAAAATGCTACTACTATTCACATGTCTGAAGATGATGAGCAACTGTCATCATTTCAGAAAGACATTCAAGAAAACTGTTTTGCATCTTATTTTAATTGCTTCTTGTTTGATAGATTCATGATAAATGACTATTCTCATCAAATGTTTAAAAAACAATATCGTATCATCTTGATTTTAGACAACATCATATCAAAAATCTGATATAAAGATGAAGTGCTATTCAAGATTGATATGACTCTTCATTCAAATATCGCTCTTGCAACTGCTGTGTTGAATATCTTCTGCAATATCGTTGCATTTATTGCGTTCATTAATGTCAACAGCAAAATCAACGTGATTGACATCATCAAATTCAAACAGAATGATATTGAAGTTGAGATAAAATTCAGTCTCATTGTAGACTACATCAAGACAGAGATTTTCTCAATCAACATTCTTCTTCTCATCTTGTATTCAACACAGATAGCTTTACTTAAAAAGAAATTGATGTCAGATTTGCAGATGAAGAATGTGAAGACATGCATGATAGATGTTTATCAAGAAAAAGAAAAGTCAATGATTATTTTCATGATGATTGAAGATACAAAAATTGAGTTTCAATCTCTTTCTGATCATCTTCTAGTTGAATGCAGTCACTCAAGAATTTCATTTATCGTTATCGTCAACTGATCGAGTCTACAAGTCAACTATTCTAAGAGACTTCATCTGCTGAATGAGCTAAAGTTCAATTTGAGACAGTAGAGACATACATTGACTACGACAAATCATCAACAGATCTCAACTTCATGACAATAGAACATCAACTGCGTGATGATTTAGACGTTGAAACAGTAATAATCAACGATGTCTCAGAGAAGCAAAATAGTATTACGTCATTCGCAAATAACACGACGAATGACAATGCTTGAAACTCTACGTCATCTGAAGAAAGTAAGACAGCTAACGATAATGAATGAGATCATCTGCTTCTTCAAGATGATAGCAATTCAAACTTCAGCTTAAAGAAATCACTTAACAAGAGCATTGAAGTGAATCAATCACAATTTATTTGATAGTAATTGAGTTGTGCTGTTCGCTGAAAGCTTCTGTGAGTGAAAAAGCTAAGATTGACAACTTAAAGCATGAATAAAAGAGAAATAAAGCGAAATAGATTTCAAGACAAGATCAGAATATGTCTGATTTTAGCATGACAGTCTCATCAGATACTTGCGTTCTAATTTATTCAGCAATGAACATGAGTTAAAAAGAAATCTGAACAATACATTTGAGATGATGTATTGACTGCTACATATCATTCTAAATCATTGTGAAAACAAAGAAGTTTGCAATGTTCAAATTGTTTATGATTCATTGAACATCATATTAAACAATTAATCATCAACATGTTAATTCATTTACGACACTAGCGTGAATCTTTTATTTAGCAAGAACGATATTCTCAACTTCATATCACAGTAACGATAATTTCATTGAAAATCGATCATCAAATTCGCAACAGAATTCATAGTTTAAAACAGTATTTTCTGTTCATTCTACTCAAGTGTGTGCTCTTCTAGCAGATCAATCAATTTACTCACTTCAATGTCATTGCATACTTATGTCAATTCACAAGATTATCTGAATCGCTGCAATGACACTCTTGATTTATATTTTCATTCTGCAATGTGCTTAATTAAGTCTTCTTGTTCAAAGAATTGAAAGCAACATCATGTAAGTAAATGATATATTTTGATCATAATGAATCTTAAGAATACGTCTAAAAGAACTTTACATACAACGAGTCATGCTTCATTGCGAGCAACGTTCATTCAAATGTAGCTTGACTTTAGTCACTGATATTCAACACTTTCGATGATTGATGAGAACTTGACTCACTAATTGCATATAGAGCGCGATCACAAATATGACGCGTCAAACTTCATCTCATCTTGAACTTTTATCTTAATCTTGTTCATTAAATCTATCAGCTCAATTCTTCGCTCAAAATCAATTCAAACGAGTGACAATGATGAATATGAATAGTGAGTATCACACATTTAAGAGAAACATCACGCTTAAACACGTCGATGATCAGCTAAATGAGAATCAACTCAAATTCAACAATGTAACTCAAATGTGCAATGTTCTTTGAATCAACGCGAAACAAGTTGAACAGATATATGAACAAATCACAGTTTGATTAACTATAAATGAATCTTTCTTGACAGAGATCAAGTCAGTCAGCGAAAACAAAGCATTACAGTCATACATCAAGTTTCTAAACGACAAATGATCAGATCAATTTGAAGATCTAAAGACTGTTCATATTCATGAAACTTGTAAAAAGCTGATTTAACGAATTCTCTTCAACATTCATCATAACGCTGTCAACGAAAGACGTAAGACTCAAAAATTGTCATTACAGACAGCAACATCTTTCACATCTACGACTTCAATGAATTCAGTTTCGAAAGATGAGAACTTCACTGACGCGAGTAACACATGTTCATCGCTTGCAAGATCAATATCATCAACGCAACATATTTTGAATCGTCGAGAGTTGAATATAAGAGTATTTCAGTTAGCAGCGATGTGAATTGATACTTCAGCAATTAACTACTGCTCAATCTATCAGATGATATCAAAGATAGACAGTTCGAGTTCTAACTTCATAATGCAGATATCTTTGAATGAATGAAAGAAGTTGCTAAAGCTAGATCTGAAGCTTGAAGAACATGCATTTACTATTAAATACACATTTGAGATGAAGAAAGTGATCAGTGACGACAGATGATTTCAGCAGACGATGTATGCTTCATGACAGAATGATCAAAGACACGTCGCGTTCAAGATGAAGTTAATCGTGCTCACATCTGATATATACTGTCAAAGTTATAGAAATCATCAAGACATCATTTGATACTAACATTACATCAGATGCTATGCTCAGCTCTGATAATCACTTGACGAAGTAAAGAAACGAAACGTCATCTGAAGAGTCAGTCGTGATGTCATTTATACAAGTCGAAGCTCAATCAGACTTGATTCTCAATACATCTTAAAGAGTTTCAATTATCGATCATCATATCACTCATATAGATGACATAGCTTCGACATCTATCGTGACTACGAGTAAGTTAATGCATGAGTATCAGAGAATATAGATTTCAGCTAAAGACATCTTAGACATTATCACAGAGAATTCTAATCATCTTTCAAGCGTCAAATCAACAGAGAACTCGCTCAAGAAATTGTCAAATGATATTAGTACAATCAATCATTTTCAAGACTCAAGCATATGAATTGAAAAGTGAATCATCATCAACGACAATAATGACTACAAGAATGTCATCTTGAAAGATAGTGATGATGAGAATATTTTGATAAGCAAGCGAGTCAAATTAGAGTCATTAGATCAAGAGAATATCATTGAGTTTTATTACTTTACTTCGTCAACAATCAAAGATAAAGTCTGTACAATTTCTTCAAACGCAGATAGTACGTCATGAGATTTGATTAGCAATAATTCGCCTGAGTCTCTTTCTGAAAATCTCATGAACATCGTATCATGATCTAGCGAAGAAGAATTATCGTTGAATGTGAAAGATTTCATTGATCTTGAAACACAAACTAATGTTATGATCAATGTAGACAGTCATACAACTGTTGTTGAAAATACACTCGCGATGAAACAATCATGAAAATCTACTATCACTTTCTCTGAGAAAAAGATGAATTCAACGAATGTCAACGAAGATGATTCGACTTTTGAGCAAGAAAATTTAACTGTCGACATCGATGTAAACAAGTAAGTAAATCATCGACTCTTACAATGATTGCAAAGACTAATGAAGAAATAAAACTTCTGCAAAACATACTCATGAAATATGTCGAGCATCTGAGTGATTCAGACAGATGAAAAAGAGCGATCAGATTGTTTTTACATGACAAAAACAAGATTGTCTTCATTGAACATATTAAAATCAAAGACTTAGTCACAAAGCTATATCTTTATCAAGTTTTCGACATATTCATAATGATTGAGATGAAAACGTGGCAAAACGATGAGTATCTAGCAGATGAAATGAGACTCGAAAAGATATGTAATTCAAACATGTTGTGAGAATTACTCTACTAACAAAGAATTAAGATCTCGATATTTCTCGATCTAGTTGCTTTGAATTGATTATTCATACTTGCACAGATCAAAGTAATTGAACATCGACACAGAGAAAATTTCAGTCATCATTTATGCAGAGACAGTAAAACTCAATCTCAACTAGCAAACATCAAGTGTTTCTTCGATATCTCAAGTAAATGAGAAATTCAATGTTCATGCGTTGATAACAGTTCATTCACACTAATCGTTTCTATCAAGAGTTTCAATCTCGTATACGTGTTTTCAATCTTGCTTTCTCAGTGAATATCTCAAATGCAAGAGCATTTAAATTTACATGATGATGAAATGAACTGGGAAATTCGCTTTGCATACGAAGAGATTTCACTTCAAAAGAAGATTCGTGAGTTGAAGTTATAAAAGAATGACAGATCAGAGTTTTACGAATACAATGATCAGAGAAAACACTTTATAAATGATAATAAACTGATCTGCGTCATCATCATACAATCATTCTCAAAACATCTCGATAAATTATGAACAGATTACGATGTAACATTTAACATCAAGAGAGAAAAGTCTTTCATTAAGACATTCAAAGATTGAAGATCTCTGAGCTCTTGAGACAGACTGACTTGTGACGAAGTTCACAATGAAGTGAAACGAACTTCATTTACAATCAAGAAATTTACAGACTTGAATGCAAAAACTCGTCAATGAATGATAATTGAGACTTCAATGAAGCGAAGTTCAACTTCAATGATTTATTGACTGAATAGTATCGAGAACTGAACGCAGTTAAACACAAATACTGAGTGAAAAGCACAAGATAGACATCGCAAAAAGCTGAAAAAATACACGTTTTCACTGATCATAGCACTAGACAAGTTTCATGAGACAATCATCAATAGATCAATTGAGAATCACGAACAGATAAAGACTCATATCGACAAGATGATTGACTTCATGAGCACAGTCAGCTTAATGCGAATCTGCAAACACTTGACTTTCATTGATGACGAATCTTTAATCAATGTATCATCTACGATGCATATAAAGATAACTGTACAATTATTTTCACAGTATGATACAGTCATTAACGAAAGCATGAATGCACATAAAAAAGCGATGAAGCGAATATATGAAAGTAAATTGACAGCATGAAAGCGACACAACAAACTAGATGAGAAGTCAAAAGTCAAAATTCAAGAATATCTAGCAAGAATTAGAATACTGCAAGTGCTCAGCTTTTTTTCTCGACTTTTACAACTGAAAACAATGAAGCATCTTCTTTTAATCAATGAATACAGCAAAGAGCAAAGATGAATCAAAATACACTCAATGATTCTGTATAAAATGATTGATAATCTTGCAAACTCGTTTCAACGTCACATAAGAGAAATCTGTGATCACAATCATTGTTTTAAGATAGTGATAATTAACAAACTCATCGAGAAGTGAGATTTCAAGAAGAAGACGATGTTCTGTTCGATGAGTTCAATGCAAGCAGAAATACTCTATCATGTAAGTGATCATGTTATATGCTGCGCTGCTTGCTTAGCAACGTGACGATGAATGTGACAAGAATACTTTACATTATCAATGTTAACTTCAAGTGTAAAGTATTTCATAATCATGAAGAAAATTCTCTGCATCTTAATTACGAGCTTTCTAAGAAAGAATCAGCTGCACAAGATCATGAGATTGTTTCAAGAAGAATCTACAGTTACGTTTAAGTTCATTGCATCGAAAATCGAGTCATCTTGATATATCATTGATACAATCTCAGTGATAAAACAAGAGTTAACTCTCACTAAGACTTGTTATCTAGTACAATTAAATTCGAAGTGAATGATGAGCACACAGAATCAAACGAAGAAAAGAATATGATGTATCATGCAAACGAGACTCATCATTACATATAACGTCATATGCATGAGTTTCAACATCGAAAAAGTGATTGATAACAGACAGTTTCATCGATGAAGTTTGTTCAATAAGATGCTTGAGTCTCAAAAGTTAAACATTCATGATCTTACTTAAGATGATTTCAATGTCGACAAAGAATCTACAATGAAAGACGATGATTTGAACTTCACTTTTGAATGAGACATATTCAACGAGAGAAGCATAGATCATCAGTTGTTTTGAACATATTTAAGATTCAATAAACGCTGACTTAAAATCTGATTTCATCGCAATGATTTCGATTTTTCACAGCTATGATATGTCTGATACATCATGTTAGTGCATTACAAGAACTGTCATCAAATGTCATAACTCATAACGTGTGACTTTAAGTAGTGTAAAAATCAGAGTTCATCAGCGTAAATTCAAGACACATTAGATCAGTACATAATATTAAGTTCATAAGCTTGTAATATCTGAAGTAATCAACATGCATCATATGCAATTGCTGTCATGTCTTTATTCTCTTTATATTTGCAATCTTGTAAGACTGAAAATCTATTTGATTTTATTGATTTTAGCTGACATTTAGCTGATTAGTCAGTTGTTAGCTGATTATTAACGAAATTGAGTCGACTTTTTCAAATTCTGTCATTGAGCAAAAAATTAACTGTTGTCGATTTTGTCGATGAACTGAAAGATTGCAGAAGCATTTGTCAGTTCAAAGAGCATCATCTGATACTCAAACTGATCATAGCGTGTATGAAAAGTCGTTTTTCATTCATCGTTCTTGCAAATTTGAATGCAATGATAAACGTTGCAAATATCAATTTTGATAAAGTGTCTTGCATGAGCAAAGCGATTCAGCATCTCAGACAGTAGAGACAATGAGTAATTGTTCTTTACTGTTATTTCATTGAGATCATGATAGTTTATGCATAGATGAAGACTTTCGTTCAACTTCTTTACAAACAACACAGATGCTTTTGCAAAACTACTTGATGAATGAATTCATTTCTTCTCTAGCGCGCTATCTAGATAGTTTCAAATCACAGCGAGCTCATCTCATGTCATTTTATAAATAAACTCGATGCAAGACATTTTGCTCTTCATCAAATCAATGAAATGTTTCATCTGATCATGCATGTTCAAACTATCAGAAAGAATCTCAGAAAACACTTTCTTGAGATCTTGAATAGCAAAGAGTATCTCTGATTCTTTCGCTTGAAGCGCGTTGCATCTTGCAGTCTGATGATCTGCATTTTGTGATAAGTCATCTGTAAATAGCAACTGATAAAACAGAATTACATAAGTTTCTCTTCTTCTTTTAGCTGCAAGCATTATCAGCTCAACAAATTTCAATGTCTTGCACAGATTAACTTGTATTTATCTTGCATGCTGAGTGCTGTTTTCTTGATATGATCAGCGACGCTTGCGTCAGCAAATATTCAAGTCAATCTTATTTAATCATGAATAATCAAGAATCATATCATATTCTTGCATGTTCACAACATGCAACTCAGTGTTTCAGCTCTTGCGAACTTTCTTATGATTAATCAACTCAATATCGATCTGATGCATATCATAGCAGAGAATTCAATGATCATCAATCATCTGAATCTGTTTCAGAATTGCATGATTCTTCAATAACTTATGCTCTTTTACTCATGATTGCAATATAAAATTTCGCTCGATCTCAGAGTCAATAAGACAATGAGCTTCGCGCATCTTCTCAGAGACATTTGTCAGTACTGATATCATCAATGCACATGACAATCATCTTTTCATAGTTATATTTAATGATTTGATGATGAACATCAGACTTTCTCTTTTTTCATCTTTTCATCATGATTATGAATCTCTTGTCTGAATGCGTAGTTAAGACACATCAAATTATCAATCTTGTGTTTCATTTTCTTGCATGATCAGCATGTAAAATTGAATGAAGCAACATCTTACTTGAACTCACTGAACTTAAGTGTTGCATCATTTTTAGACTGCGTACTTAAAGCAGAGAACTTCGAATTCTTCGTTGCAATGACAGACTTCGTCTTTTCATGCAAGAATTGAAAACTCTTCTGAGACGTTGCACTCTCACTTTGCTGCAAATGTAACTTCAACAATGTGTCAATATCTTGCAGATGCAAGTCAATGTTTATAAAATGCTTTAGCAGATCAACATAATTGATAGAGATGTATGAGATGCAAAGAAACTCATTCATGATGATTTCATTAATCTTCATTCGTAAGTACATCATGCAAGTCTCGTTGAATATATGATAGTTCAGATCTGTGTACAGTCTGATAAAATATTGCTTGAAATTCGTGATGCTTTGATCAGCTTGCTGCTTTGCAGTCTCAAGTCAACATTCTGTTTGAAAGTTATGAATTTCAGAATTGCTAAGTTTAGCACGTAAGTATTCAATGTAGTACTTTCAGTTGAATATCTTATTATGATTACACATGCTCATCACATGATCTTGTCAGAAACTGAGCTAAACTAGAGATACTATCAATATAAAAGACTGATATTATTATTATTACTTTGATAGAATCTAGATACAAGACAATACATCAGATAATGTACAAGATGAAAGACAAAGAGTGAAAGAAAAGAATGAGAACTCAACTTTTATATACATGAATCAAGCAGAATCAAGACTAAACAATAGTTTTATGACTTAAGATTGCAAAGATTCATGCACATAATTGAAATGATTGAAACAGAATTGCTAAAACTAGATTAAAATGATGATGACTAGATTGATGACTTGATTCATTGAACTGCAAAATAGATTCAATGAATTGAGATTATTTAAAACATCAATAATTTATATTCTAAATTGAGTTAATGATCTGACATCATGATAGTAACTTCTCTCTTCAAGACTGAGCTTTTGCAAGATGATGAGAAGAAACAAGATGAAATGAGAAAGAATTGAAGATGAAGACTGAAATGAGATGAAAATTGATGTAAATGCATTTTAATGTGATGAAACACAGATGAAACTAAAATAAATTTGAGTCACATTTAAGTCAGATCTGAGCAAGATGTTTGAAGAGTAAAATGAGATGAGACGCATTTTAATGTAATGATGCACAGCAAAACTAAAATACATTTGAGTCACATTTGAGTTAAATTTAAACAAGATGTCTGAGTCAGATTTAGACAAAATCTGAATTAGATTTGAGCTGAGTTGAAATGATGAAGATTGAACTTAAAGTTCTTAACATTGACATTGAGACATCATACATGACAGTACATGTGATTCTTCAACGACAGAATTGACGAGATGATATTCATTGAGCATTTGCTCACAATTATTCAGAAGATGAAAAGACTTTCAAATAGAAAAGTGATTTTCTCAATTGATGTAATACTTGAGCAAAGATGAATTATAGCATCTATCACACTTGAAGTTTAATATGCTGTTTACATATCAGAATCTTTCATCATTTTTAATGATAATAAGTTCTCAAGATTTCTGACGTTGACTTAAAAGAAAGTCACTTGTAATATGATTCAGAAAAGTAACATGAAAGATTGAATGAATCTTCATGAATGCTGAAAGATTTAACTCAATGATCAGAAAATTGTTCTTAAAAATATGCTTGATCTTGAAGAAGTCAACATTATGATTATTTAACTTGACAATGAAGTGAGTGATGCTGAGATTGCAAGCATTCAGTCAAACTTCATCTTCGACGAAGTATTTAAAACAAGAACAACAAGAGAGATTGACATTGAATTTGTAAATGATCTGAGCTATAAGCATCTCATCACATAAATGCTCAGTTAGTTTCTTCATCTTCTTGATGAACTCTTTGACATTGATTAACTTGTTTCGAGCTTGAAACGTAAGATTCTCAAGCAGAGACTCAGAAAACTTGAAATTTAAATGTGAGTTTTGACTCAAATTAATCAAGAAGAATGATGCTAGAATGATTAATAATGATGCATTATTGACGATGAATTTGACTTCAGAAAGTCACTTAGCTCAGTCATTCTGCATGTAGTTGACGAAGATTCAAAGATAATGCTTCATGACAGCATTGATTCTTTCGATTTGATCATCGATTTCAAAGTGATACATCATTAATAACTTGACATTTATCTTCAACATTTTACATATATGCTTTCAGACATTGAAGATGAATTGTGTGTCTTAATCAGACATGAAGAACTCAAGTAAATCATGATGTTTTCAAACATGAGCATAGAAGCAGTTGATAACTTCTTCAACTTTCATAGAAGTGATGAGAATTAAATGTTTCATTTTGATAAAATGATTAATGAAGACTAGAATATATTTATATGTGATATTCATGAAGATATTGAGCGATAAAGAATTTACATAGTTCATGAAAACATTACATCAATGATGTTCAAAAATTGAAAGAAAATGTTGAGAAGTGCGATGGCAGGCTTGTTCCTAGCAGCTTATTGCGGTAGCTCTGGATCCAGTCTGGATCCAGTCAGGCTTGTTCCTAGCAGCTCTCTCTAGACTAGCGTCAGGGGTAAAGCCGCG
>JAABUY010002121.1_pt1 | contig 24404 bp, 26 predicted proteins | sample 5560271 | NCBI WGS metagenome assembly JAABUY01 (sample SAMN10711886, study PRJNA513374) | rock metagenome | isolation source: Antarctica rocks | place: Antarctica: Victoria Land, University Valley | reverse complement strand
ATCTTTCATAGAGCGACTGTTGTCACTCAGTCAGTCGATCACTCGAAGTCTGATCAGCTAAAGTCGCGCGACGCGATTTTAACTAGCGTCAAAGAAGCAGACATTCTAGTTGAAAGCTGTTTCATATATCATAAATCAGATCATAGCTCTAAAGAGTGCTTTGATCAATCTACTAGAATCAATGCAGTGAACAATGAATATGATCGCTTTGATTTCGATTCGAATTTCGATTTAAAAAACTAGTCATCTCTTCAAAAGTCATTAAAGAAGTAAAGATTATATTTTTGTGCAAACTAGACGAAATTCTATTGAAAGAAAATTACTTTGAAAAGTCGTTTCTAATTGACGCTCATCTCATCTCTCAGAATCAATCTTTCAGCCTTTGTTCTTTAATAGACAGTGATTCAATCATTTACATAATCATACATTCTAATCTAGTTGATAAAGTATGCAAGAAACTGAAAATTTAATCTATATCACTGACAAAAGAGAAGCTAATAAGAGATTATGATGAGAAGATATCTAAGAAAATCATCACTCATAGAATTTTACTCAATCTCATCATTGAAGATCATAAGAAATTGACTGTATCAATGCTGATAGCTGATATTGATTATCATGAAGTCATATTAAGTAAGTTTTAAATGAACAAAAATGAAATATTATTGAATATGCAAAACGACGTCATTGTTTTTTTGAATCAATTGAATACTTCTATTTCGATTTTTTCAATTTCTCTCAATTCAAAGCACTCAAGTTGATCATGATCAACTTTATTTTCTTCAATCTTTCAGACTAAAACTTTTATGATGCTCAAACGACTTATTCGAAAAGAGTCATTCTTGATTCAAAGCATAAACGCAGCTTCGTTTAAAACATTGTTGAATCATTCAAAGAAGAACAAGATCAAAGTCTTTGCTCTATTCATGATGAACATTAATAGAAAAATCGCGTACAATACTCAGTGCGATTTGAACGCTTTAAACGTCTTTTCAATAAATGAAATGACTCAGAATTTGAAAGATATTAAAGCGAAGCTGTCATCAAAATATCATGAGTTTCTAGATGTTTTTGATTAAACTCAATCAAATAAACTACTCTCTCATCACTTCTATGATCATAAAATCGAACTCATCAGTGATTCAATGCTCTTTCACTGTTGAGTCTATCAAATGTCTTCTGTCAAACTTTTGAAAGTAAAGAAGTACTTAAATGAGAATCTGTTGAAGAAATTCATCATTTCTAGTCAGATTTCCTATTTCTTTCTCGTTCTATTCGCTCTCAAAGCAAATGAAGATCTTCGATTCTGCGTGAACTATTGAAAGCTAAATGTCATTTTCAAAAGAAATAAATACTCTTTATCGTTGATAGATGAGATCATTGATAAAATAGTGAGTTGCAAGCATCTGACTAGATTGAACATCATATCAACGTTCAACAAACTTTGAATGCATCTCAATAGCGAGAATTACATCACATTTATCACTGCTTTAGAAGCATATAAATACAAGATGCTATTATTTGAACTGACTAATGAAACAATGTTCTTTTAGCAATATATGAATGACATTTTATGAGACTTTCTGAACGACTTTTGTCAAGTCTATCTAGATGACATTCTCATCTATAGCAAAACGAGAAAGAAACATAGAGATCACGTCAAACTAGTATTGAATCGACTACGCGAAGCTGAACTGCAAATGAATATTTGAAAGTGCAAATTCAATATAGAAGAGACTGTCTTTCTAGAAGTCATCGTATCAGAACTAGATCTTCATATGAACTTTAGTAAAGTGACAGTCATAGTCAGCTGAATCACTTCGATCAATTTAAAAGAAATTCAAAGCTTCGTGAGATTTGTTAACTTCTATCGTCGTTTCATTAAGAACTTCTCAAAGCTAGTCAAATCATTCACTCAGCTGACTAGAAAGAACACGTCTTTTGTTTGAAACGAGATCTGTGTTCAAGTCTTTGACAATCTAAAGAAACAAGTCAGCTTGATCTCAGTACTTCGTCACTTCGATCTCAAACGACAAGCTATTTTGAAGATTGATGCTTTGAACTATGTAAAAGATGAAATACTATCTCAGTACGATGACGAGAGAGTTCTTCATTCGATGATCTTCTACAGTAAAAGCATGATTCTCACTGAAATCAATTATCACATCTATGACAAGAAATTGCTAGTTATTATTTAATGCTTCAAACATTGACGACTCAAGCTGAAATGCATTGAACTACTCATTCAGATGTTCATCGATCATCAGACTTTGAAGATCTTTATGAAAAACAAACAGTTGAGTCGACGACAAGTCAACTTTCTGAACATTTTATCGAAGTTCAACTTTCAGATCATCTTTAAATCAGGCAAAATGAACACTAAAGTCAATGCTCTAATCAGAATGTCTCTAGCAAACGTCTCTAAATCAGCTCAGCGTCTTGAAGATTGTTTTCAGACTATTCTGACTCTTGATAGAGTCGATATTCTATCTATTGAATCGAAAGTAAATCTCTATCAACGAGTACGAATGATCAATCAAACAGATGAGCTCTGCAGCGAATATAGACAAGCTATGAACGAAAACAAGCTCAAATTTCATATCACTAAACTGAAAAACTGCGAAATCATTGACGACGTTCTATTTAGAAAAGATCTACTGTGAGTCTCTGAGAACATGCACACGAAATTACTACAAGAAGTGCATGATCAATCTTCAATCTCTCATCTCGACAATAAATGAATCATTGATCTAGTTCAGCGTTTCTACTATTGATCAGATCATTGAGCTACTATTCGATGATACATTCGAAACTGTCATGCTTGTCAGCGAAGCAAAGCTTCTAGAAATAGCATCAATAAACTTCATCATTCTCTTTCGATTTCACAGAAACGCTGAAAAAATATAGCTATGAACTTCATCACTGAACTATCTTTGTCAGAAAGCTATAACATCATTTGCACAATCATATGTCATCTCATCAAAGAACATCACTATGTTTTCTGTCATTGAAAAGATGATGACATCTCAGTCGAAGAAATGATTTGAATCATGCTATGAAACGTCTATCAACTGCATGATCTACTCAGTTCTATTGTTTCAAACAGAGACTTTCAATTCATATTGACTATGTGAAAAAGTCTTTGCAAGCGACTGAGAATCACAGCTAGTCTATTCACAGTCTATCATTCTGAGATCAACGATTAATCGAAACGAGTCAATCAAGACGTTGAACGCGAACTTAGAATCTACTGCAATTACATGTAGAACGACTGAGTCAAATGAATATCTATGATGAAATTCAGCGACAATTTCAATATTTTCTCGATCACTTCAATGATTCTCTTCTACTTTAATAAAGAATTTCACTCTCGAATGAGTTTTGATTCAGATACGACTGATAATAAAACAACTTGTAAACGACTTGAAGCTAGAAAAGCAAATGATATTGTCATTCAAATGAAAGAGCTACTGAACTTTGATCATCAACAATTGAAAAAGACGAAGCTGATCATTGAAGTTCAGATCAATAAACATAGACGAGACATCATCTATGAAGTAAATGACTGAGTTTGACTATCTTTCAGAAACGTCAAGACAACGAGACTCTGCAAAGATTTGAAAAATAAACAGTTAAATCTCTATCAAATCACTGTCAAAATGAGTATCTTCTATCATCTTCATTTATCAGTCAGCATGAAGCATCTGCATTCAATGTTCAGCTCAAAGTTACTGCAATCGTATTCAGAAGATCTTCTATCAGAACAGCATTCAGAATCATTCAGATCAATCACTATCAAAGACGATGAACATTGAAAAATAGACAATATATTGAACTTCAGACGTTATCGAGATTGAATACAGTACAAAGTCAAATGAACAGATCTAGATAGAAACGATGAATGATACTGTGTTGATAAAGAGAAATTCAATGACTCAGAGAAAGTTTTGAACGAATTTCATAAGCTATATTCAAACAAATCGCGCTAAATATCGAAATAACTATCAACAAAAGTGAGCAAATGAACTACATTCATGCAAACATGAATTTTCGAAGAGAAGAGTAATGTTACGAGTGTATCAAGATTGATAAGACTGAACAAGACTGAAGTTCTAATCAATTTGCAGTGAACGCTAGCGAGTTCTCTGCGTAATGATTAAAGCTAATCAGCGAGCTAGTCAGATTTGACTCAGATTTGACTTAAATATGATTCAATCTCTTTTTTCTTTCTCAACACTCTTTTCTTTCATCAACATCTTGTTCATCTACATCACATTCTTCTCATGTCACAAACACATTTCTTTCAAGTCTAGCACAATCTCTGAACATTACATAAATAGAAGCTTTTGTATCAATCTTCTTCTGTATTCTTAATATTCAGTTATAACTATTTCTAAAGATTAAGCACTATCAATTCTGATCTTTATTGATTGTATCATTTAAACATGATTCGAACATTTTCTTGTTTCTGAGTCAGACTGTTTTGATTCAACGCGTTGCATGATCATAATTATATGTGATTAAAGTCAATGAATTATTTCTCTTAAAGAAGATTTCAAGTAATATCTTCAACTTGATTCTGATAATGAAGAAATCAACAAAATTCAATTCTGAATTTCTTCATCATATTTAAGCAAAATAGAAAAAAATGCTTCTTTGTCTCAAAAAGTTCTTCTCTCGCAAATGAGAATGATTTTAATTGCAACTTAAGATTTTACTTGTTGAATCATTAATGTGACATATCTGTCTGAAGCTTGAACATTTCAAAGCAATCATTATATTTATTTAGAATTCTAGTTCAGAACTCTTCTTCTTTAAAAAGAAAACTTTCTTCAGCTTTTGCAATTATATTATAAACGCAAGAATTTAAATTGTTCTTGACAGCATAGTATTTAAAGTCAAGTCTGAATTCTTTAACTGTTAAGATTTGAATTCACTGTAGATTCAAGTAAACATTTTTTATAATTTAAATGAATGTTTTTCATTAATTCATCATTTTTAAGAAATTGATCAAGTGAAAGAGACTGTTGAATGAAAAGATCATTAAAGCTTGAATCAACAATCTGAACTTTCACAATCTCGTTGAGTTCAAGAGATTCATCTTTCTAATATCTGTCAGATTTGATGAAAATTTTGTTCAGAACTTAACTTTGATCTTTCATACTTTGTTAATTTGAACATTCTAAAATTGATTGAATCATCAATCATAGATATTGTCAGCAGATTGAGTTAGCTAGTGATCTCAGTGATTGCGTTCATGTGAACTATGTTTATGCTTTCATCAACTTCTTCAACTTTGATCTTGATCGCGCTGCTCTTGACGTTTATCTCTTGATGTGTTACAGCTGATCTTTTCTCTTGCTTCAAGTCTGTTAAACGAGAATCAAGTAAAGTAAGAATTGAAGTAAAAATTAAATTCTTCGTAACTTCAAACTGATTGATTATCTCAAGCAAATCATAGAAAGATAAATAAAGAAGTTCAGAGCGAAATTTGTTCAATCGCAGAACATTGAGTGAAAACTTCACTTGATGCTTACTGTCTGATTTATCTCTTTTCTTCAATAATAATTTAAGTAAGTGATTTGAGAATTATAGAATTAATACTAAATTCTCAAAGAAATGAAGTATAACTATTCAGATCTGAAAACAAAGCTTCTGTTGACAGAATAGTAAGATGTGTATATATATATATATATACAAAAGAGAAGAAAAGAGCGAACGAAGTCGAAGTGAGTAAAGAGTGTATGCGTGAAAAGAAAGAAAGAGAGAAAGAGATGAAGAATGAACGCAGACTTTTTAACAACAAGATGAACATTCATGAATGAATGCTTGAAAATCTTTAAGTGATGAAGATCTTATTCATGCATGCAATTTTCTATTCATTGATAACGAATTTAATTCTGTCATTTTGATGATAGAATAGACTGGAATTGAGATGTATAAATTAAGTATTTCACGAATAATATTACGTTCTTCAACTCATCTCAAGAAATATCATCAAGTTCTACGAAATATCAAGTTTTAAATTCAAGTCTCTGAAAATTAATGATTTTCTTTCTGTTTTCTTGAACGTTAATGAATATATTGTTTTCTTGCTGTTTTCTTTCTGTTTTCTTTCTGATTCTTTCTTATTTCTTTCTGTAGTGATCAAGAAATGATCACAAATTAAATGAAAGATGAATATCATGAGATTGTTCATGACATTCTCATGAGTAATTAGTAGAAGACAGAGATCGAGATCTGAATCAATGATAGAAAAGTCGAGAGTGTTTTTCAAGTGTACATATAGATGTCGTTTCAACTTGTAAATAAAGATCACAAAGACATACGTTTTACAGTATCTTTTTACAAGTATGATCATTGCATGTATTCATTGTTTATTTTCTCTGTTACTTCTACAGCTTTTTATATCGCATCTGTATTCTATTTTTCAGTAATGTGACTTAACAAAACATGATCTTTAATCATCACAAAGTTTATCATTCTCTTTGATCAACAGCTAAATCAACTTTGATAGCAGCTTGATCAAATGAGATATGAGTGCTTCATAATTTGCGCTGTCGTCGACTCGTCGAATTCAAATAAATGCTCGTATGCTTAGTCATTAATGAGATTTCTCTATGAGCATTGTAGATCATAGAAGTGATCAATTTTGTGACGATTAAATGAATCGTTTCTCTCTCAGCAAAGACGCAGAAGCATTGTAAATTGATGAGTTCTTTTCTTTCAGATGAGATGACTGATTACTGAAAGTCAAGCAGAGGCTTGAAGCTTACGATGATATCAAGTTCTGTCTGTCAAGATTTTAACTTCAAATTAATGCTTCAAGTGAGTTGCTACGAAATACTTGCTTTTTGAAAGCTCAGATTGCTACTTCACTGACGAGCAGATGATAGTTCACGACAATGTCGCTTGTAGTCTTTCTCATTTATCAAATCGAGTATAATTTATCTTGAGAATTGAAACTTTTGTAATTTTAAACATGAATGAACATCATCTTGAATCTGATCATGCTCTTAATATTCATAGTCTGTCGAAAACATTTCAGATTCTCATCATAATAAGCATCACTGCAATTATTCTCAATGTTTGCATTTTCACGTCTTACGCGTCAATTTTTAGATTGCTCGTTCAGATCTGTAACTCAGACTTTTAGTCAATGCAAAATAGCAGTTACATCAGTTCACTCGATAACACTACTATCACATTGTATGATAGCTTGCTTAGACTGATCATCAAGTCAAGTTTCAAGTTGACATTTTGAATTCAACTCAATTTGAAGTTGAATTACTCACATTTTCAACTCAATTCAAGTCAAGTTATGCATATTTTCAATTTGACATGACTTGACTTGACTGAAAATTGAGTCAATTTGACTCAACTCATCAAGAACTTAAGTTTGATGTCAAGAAAGTTAAATATAGAAATTTTTCCGATTTTTTGCTTTTGCATTATCTTTTTGATAGAAAGTCATGACGAGAAACATAAAGAGAAACATGAAGAAAAACATGAAGAGAAACATGAAGAGTTACATGAAGATCATTTGATAGAAAGTCATGATGAGAAACATAAAGAGAAACATGAAGATCATTTGATAGAAGATCATGATGAGAAAACATAAAGATCATTTGACTTTGATAAAAAGTCATGACGGAAAAACATGATAGAAAGTTATGAAGAGAAATCATGTAGACTGTTCAATCAAGCTATTTACATTTATTTAATATCTCGTTGAATCAAATTAAGTTTTCAAGTTGAGTTGTTAAGTCAAGCTTCTAAATTCAACTCAAGTTCTTGAGTTCAACTTTTCAATTCAACTCAACACTTTTTCAAAAAAATTTCAATTTGATTTAATACTTTTCAAGTCAAGTACTTGATTTAATGTGATCAATCTAAGCTCACTTGAACATTGCAAGCTCTTGTCTGTAATCTGTATATATGATCATTAATGCTAATTTTAATCTCGATTTAGATTTGATGTTAATTACATTGCAGACTTCAAAAGAAAGATAAAGATGTCAGAGAACTTATTGTACTCAGACTCATCTTCATCATGATTTGTTGAAGAAGTTCATCAGAACTAGTCAATGACTCTCAATAACATCAACTTCTTCGCGATTAATATGTAAATTATTAAACAAGTTTTCTTTTCAATTAATCTTTATCTTGCTCTCAGAATTATCAAGATAATTTAAAACGCTGCTTGAAGTTAGCATCTTTTCTTTGAAGTTGCACAAAATTCTTTATAGCATGTTCAGCATCATCTCTTTTTTCAGTTCAATTAAAACTCATTCAGATAATCACTTGATATGTCTGTTGATAGATTGAACTCATCATTTAAACTTGTTCATTTCATTCATTATAGTTGATCTGATTTATGCAAACAGCGTCGATTCAAAGAAGATGCTCACTCTTTTTCTATCTGAATTCTCATAAAGCATTTTTCAAATTAGATGTGATTATAGTTTTCATGTTGTCAAGTGACATTTCACAATTTGTATCTTCAGATTTTCAGACGTAGAAAGAACTTTGAAACTTTTTGAGATGAAATTGTCACTATCTGACAGTCATATGATCTTCAGACTGTCAGACAAAATTTTAGAAAATTCATGATCTGAGAAAGAATGTAATCAAAGCAAACTTATTTCACTGCTCTGAAGAAATCAATATTTGAGAAATGTTAGTCTGAGTTTGAAAGATGTGCGCTGAAACTGATCATCAAGTTGAGTTTCAAGTTAACATTTTGAATTCAACTCAATTTGAAGTTGAATTGCTCATATTTTCAACTCAATTCAAGTTAAATTACACATATTTTCAATTCAACGCAATTTGACTTAACTGAGAATTGAATCAATTCAATTCAACTCATTAAGAACTTAAGCTTGATATCAAAAGAATTAAATATAGAAATTTTTTCAACTTTTGCATTATCTTTTTGCATTATCTTTTTGATAGAAAGTCATGAAGAAGAAACATGAAGATCATTTGATAGAAAGTCATAAAGAAAAACATAAAGAAAAACATAAAGAGAAACATAAAGAAAAACATGATGAGAAACATGATGAGAAACATAAAGAAAAACATGAAGAGAAATATGATGAGAAACATGAAGAAGAACATGAAGAGAAACATGATGAGAAACATAAAGAAAAACATAAAGAAAAACATGACGAGAAACATGATGAAGAACATGAAGAAAAACATGAAGAGAAACATGATGAAAAACATGAAGAAAAACATGAAGATCATTTGACTTTGATAGAGAGTCATGACAGAAAAACATGATAGAAAGTCATGAAGAAAAATCATGTAAACTGTTCAATCAAGCTATTTACATCTATTTAATATTTTGTTGAATTAAATTGAGTTTTCAAATTGAATTGTTGAGTCAAGCTTCTCAATTCAATTCAAGTTGTTGAGTTCAACTTCTCAATTCAATTCAACACTTTTTCAAAAAAATTTCAATTTAACTCAATACTTTTCAAGTTGAGTACTTGACTTAAACTTGAATACTCAACTTGACGTGATCAATCTACGTGCGCTGCTCTTTTGATGCTTCTGAACTTGCAAATAACTTTCTCATGATGATTAAATCAATCAATTAATGAATTAAAAATGTGTCTGACTATGTAAGTGATTCTTTTCGCTGAACTAAATTAAGAACAGAGAACAGTACTATTACAAGATGATGCAATAAAGTATTCAAAATGATCATTATATTGCAATTGCATTACACATGAACATCAACAAAGATGCAAATATTTACATATAATTGCAATAACATCAAATATGTATAGAAACGTTAAATGATTGAAAACATAATATACGTTTAATCATGAAAGTGACTGTCATCAATTTTTTAAGATTTGATTCACTTGATGTTTTTGCAGTTAACATGTTTGTTAAGTGACATGTTTTGATTAATCATAAAATCTTTGCGTAAATTTAATTATCAAAACTTTGCAATCACACATAATAATTAATATTAAGTTAAATCTGATTATTAACAACTTCAGTTATAGTTCTGAATCATATTTATTTAATGAATCAAAAAAAATTGAATATGATTGAGCATGCATGAAGATAAATAAACTGATTGCATCAAGTCAAGTATTTAAGTTCAAGTTGAGTTGAGAAGTTGAACTCAAGAACTTGAGTTAAGTTGAGAAGCTTGATTCAGCAACTTGACTTGAAAACTTGACTTAATTCAACAAGATATTAGATAAATGTAAATAGTTTGATTGAACAGTCTACATGATTTCTCTTCATGACTTTCTATGATGTTTTTTCGTCATGACTCTTTATCAAAGTCAAATGATCTTCATGTTTTTCTTCATGTTTTTCTTCATGTTTCTCTTCATGTTTCTCTTCATGTTTCTCTTCATGTTTCTCTTCATGTTTCTCTTCATGTTTCTCTTCATATTTCTCTTCATGTTTCTCTTCATGTTTCTCTTCATGTTTCTCTTCATATTTCTCTTCATGTTTCTCTTCATGTTTCTCTTTATGTTTCTCTTTATGACTCTTTATCAAATGATCTTCATGTTTTTTCTTCATGACTTTCTATCAAAAAGATAATGCAAAAAGATAATGCAAAAGTTGAAAAAATTTCTATATTTAGTTCTTTTAATGTCAAGCTTAAGTTCTTGACGAGTCGAGTTGAATTGATTCAATTCTCAGTTGAATCACGTCACGTTGAATTGAAAATATGCTCAACTTGACTTGAATCAAATTGAAAATGTGAGTAACTTAACTTCAAATCGAGTCAAATTCAAAATGTCAATTCAAAACTTAACTCAATGATCAATTTAAAGATAGATATAAAGATTTATGTAATAAACTACGTTGATTTTACGTTGATTCTCTACGTTGTATGATGATCATTTCGAATACTTTATTGCATCATCTTGTATCTCTGTGTGTGATTGACAATCTCGCTTAACTCTATAGAGCGTGAAAGTCAGAGTTTTCACCTTCTTTCTTTCTTCATAGTTTCTACTTTTCAGAGTAATTCGACAGAAGCTAGATGATCTTTACTAGTAACGTCGACTTAAGCTCTCAAGAAGGTTTATCAATAAGCATATTTATACTTTTATTTCTTTTGAATCGTTTGAAAAGAGTCTGTGAATTTTCTATATGATCAAGTCGTTTTAGATGAATCATTACGAGGTTAATTAATCTAGCTATAAGCAGTTTGATCTTGTCAAATAGTTCTATACTAGAAAGAAAAAAGAATGTTCTATTCTTCAACTCTTCTGTCGCTGACAAATAAAAGTTCACTCAAACTGAACACAGTGAACTTCAAGCTCATACAGTCATACTTTCAGAATCTTGATTTTAACATTCTAACTTTCATAAATCAAACAATCATCACGATTTCATCTACAGCATCAAGAGTCTCTTCATTTATCATCGTAATATCGTCGACATCTTCTGATTCAATCTCTTCGCTTCTAATTCTCAAACCTGCAATAATCGACGCTATCGTAAGCGAAGTGATTTCTATAATAGTCCTCGCTGTTGCTACTATCTACCTATCTTTACCGTCGTAACCGCACTCGCTGTCTCGTGAAGCATATAACTACGCACCTTTCTCAAAACGAAAGGGAGCAGAATTATGGCAGGTTGCCGAAAGCATCAGAGAATGAGAGCATATTCGGAATAAAGGAGAAGAACGGGAAGTTGTATGAGATATCAAGAAACAGAATCGTAGACGCATTCAGGAACGAAGTCGTCGAAATGCGATCATGCCACAATGTACTATCATAAACGTCTTGAATTGATGTTCGCACTTTCTTGCGAGGAACCGGCTTTTCTAGTACGATCTAACGCAGCCGATATATTGAGGATTGGGAACTTTTATAAGAAGTGAAAATCAAAGAAGCGTTGACACTTTCTCCAATTAGTTGAGATGCTAAATCGTGCGATTACGGACAATGCTCGCCGTCAATGCGTTTGGTCTCGACTTGCGGCTTTTTCCCAACCAGAATAAAAGTTCATCTCACTAAAGGCAGGTGAGGACCCTGCCGAGTAGACATTTCCTAGCTGAAAGCCACCATTGTTGGCTCCAAACGTATGACCAGCCTGGTATATTGATTCCTTCTGACTATCCTCGCAACGAGGTCGCGTAATCTCTTCAATCCAGGCTTTCACGGTATCCGTGATCTTTCTGTAGCCATAGGCCTCTTCGCTGTCAAATTTGCACATCGAGCTATGATCTCCTGGAAGGGGGAACGCTGGATAGCCGTCAATGCAGGCAGCCTCTCACTCAACAATCCACATAGTGTCAAATAGGCAACCTGGTGAGTAGCTTCTATTTTTTACCTTTCCGAATTTCTTTCCCAAAAATTTGCTTCGATCTTCTTCCCAGAAGCACACAATTTTGACATCGGCTTTACTCTTCATTCGAGCATGTAACAGATGAGAGAGCTTATCCACAAGATCAACCAGAAATGCCGATCTCTCTTTCAATTGCTGCAAAACATCGGAGCTGGTATCCTGGAAATAGCCCAAGAAGACGCGCCCTTGTTCCGCCCATTTCGCCTTATCAGACCCTCGCAGCGGCGTTCCCAAGAACACTATGCCCCGCGTACACTTTGCAATCTCTCCCATGTGAGCATCGAGGGATGGCGCTAGGTCCAGGGCCTTTGATGATTTTCAGCTCCCGAAATTAGCCATTTAAAATATACATAACGTACTTTTGCACATAATATGCCGCCTAGACTATGCGCAATAAAGATGATAGGCCGAGTATACTATAAACTTGCTTAATATTCATCCCTTCGCATGCTTATTGTGACATTACCATCTCATTTCTCACTCCGGCTAAGTCCGAAATAAGGCACTTTGCATGAATTGTGATGGAGTGGTCCGTAGCCGTGGATTGCCAGAATTCAACGATCTGAGCGTCGTAGCCCCACGAGAGGATACGGGCTGTGGGGAGAGCTGATGGAATAAGGTCTTTGGGCCAAAATACATCGCTCCGGGTCCAAGTGGTCTGCGGATCACCTCGGACGCCATGGACGAAGACGATGCTGCTCAACATTAGCAAAGCTAGAAGATGTACTTCAAAAAGGTGCACATTTACTCTAAGGAGGCTCCAGGAGGGTCGAATAACGGAACCTTGAAATCGAAAGTCATTCTGGCGAGCAAGCAGCCCTTAAGAAGAAGTTGGTGTGGAGTAATAGAGTATTCGTGATAGCTCTAGCAGGTTGCGGTCGTTGTTGTTAGGCTATTGACGGTTGGAAGTGCGAACCTTAGAGAGGCTGTAGCATTCAGCTGAAGGTTCCGTGGCGCAAAGAAGGTCAATTGATTGGTTCCCATATCAGCGTCCCGTGCAGAACATCATGCAGATGAGCCTAACATAAAGCGCTTACATCTAAATTCCGACCTCCTGTTCAGGTCTAGATTCAGCCGCTCTCCACTCCCCCAGAACTCGTCGGCTTCAGCACCTTTTCCTTCTTCAATTCTCTGGGGCCTACCGTTTTCCAGTCAGAATTCGACCCATGTCTCGTCGTCTGTGATGGGTTTGCCCAACCTTGTATCCTTATACGATTCCACTTCTGCGCCGTCTCTATAGATACATCTTCCCCTTATGCAGGAACTATCGCGATGGCACAGGATGGCAGCCATTTTGGCGATTGCTATGATGGCACACAATGTGGTAACATTATGGTCAATCCCTCGTGTAAGTGGTCATCATCAGCCCTTAAAAACATCTGTTAATTGGGGTGTAGTTAACTTTACCTTTACGACTCCTCCGCCAGAGGTGTCATCACCCGCGCTCGATGCTCAGACTGTTCAACTCGCCTCGGAATATCCCCACGGGTTGAATTTTGACGAGCTTTACAAAAGGCTAGAAGCACTAGAAAATGAAAAGGCCGAACGAGACACGAAAAAACGGCGCAAAAGAGAGCAACGCGAAAAAGAACAGCGCAAAAGAAAAGAGCACGAAGGAGAGCAGTGCCAAGAAAAACAAGATATATCTGCCTTTTCACCGGATTTTTGGAAGGCTTTGAGCTCTGAAAAAGAGGAACAGCAGGATATACCTCCCTTTAGTCTGGAGGATGCCTCCTTGTCCAAGCTTTTGATGAATCCGAGCGCTGAACAAGAGTGCACTGGACCAGCGTGCCTTTGTTACGATGGATTCGGAATTTGCGGGTAGACATTTGCCATACCAAGGTGCTGTCCGTAATTAACATTGGAGTCAATCTTGTGTCTTTCTCGGGCCTGATTCTCGTTACTAGTGAAATATAAAATAAAGGGTAATTTCAGTCCTAAAGTTAAGACGCGTATGCAGTGAGTGGGTGATTCATGCGAAAAGGACATAGCCATACAATAGCGTACGCCGTGGATATTATTGTGCCATGGTGAACGATAAGGTGACAGAGATGCAAACGACTGAAGTTCTGATGGACCTCCCGGATAGTCGCCGCTGTGCCGCTCGCACACTAGCGGCCACGAGCTCTAGCATAGAGCTATAGCACTGGAGTCCAACCTTCCAGCATTAAAATACCAGAAGTATGCCAGCAAAGGATAATTCTAGTTCCAGCTTCCTTGAGGATCCCCAAGGCTAGAGGCGGTGTGGGTTAATCCCTGAACCGCTCACCTGAGGGTGGCATTGAAACGTCATTCTGTGATAAGAACAGCCACCGGAGAGCAGCTTACCCAAGCCAAAGGGGCGGCCATCACCCAGGATCACCCAGCTCGCGCGATCCTCGCCCTCCGCTCGATTGGGGGGGATGATGCCGGGGGCAGGTTTTTGTCACATTCGCAGGGCAGTGCAGGGACACAGCAGGTGGGAGCCTGGATTGGCTGCCTGTTACTCGGCTGTAGCTGCTCACGTTCTTTATAACATCATTCGTCAGCACTGTTGCCTGGCTCAGCGTCTCACTGCCTAGAACTCTCCAAGTTCGATGGGAGGCTATCGGCAGCAGCGGCGCCTACATCAGCGACTGCTCGACTACTAAGGAACAGCATGAGGAGCAGTACTCTTCCAACAATCTGTTGGCGTCACTGCCTCTGTGTAGATACACCATCATGGATCCGTATGCCTTGCCGTTGTCCATTTTACTGATCTACCGCTACCTTTGCTACTGAGGCCTTATTTTCCTTCCCCAGCGACTCCATGATACCCGGTAGCAGTGATCCATCAGCGGCCAAGACGCCATGTCTGCGCGCGTTGTCGACTTTGATAGGGTATAGCTGGTCCCGAGCACCCTCGAGCCGCCTGCGACGACCTTGTCAGCCGCTTTCTCGATGGTCTCTATTTCTTGTGCATCCCTGCCTGTAATCCTTATGAGGTTATGGTTTTTCTCTCGTCTGTTGGAATACGAGGTCATATGGGGGCATATTGATATTTTGGTTGTTACTGTTAGAAGGCTATCTAAGAGGTGAAAGGTGAAAACTCTACTAGCGGGCCCCAGCATACCAGCCCTATGAAGCGGAGGTTACCATCTCCCCTATTTCCAACATCGTCACGGCTATACCCCTCCAGCTCTCCTTGCCTTGTTGGTTACGAGCCTCTCTTTCCATGGCTTCCCTCACTGCGGCGGGGTTGGCTCTCGCTTTCTCCGCTGCGTTTGCTCGGGAAGTATCGACGGTGCAGTATGGCGTATCGGGGGGGTTTTCCTCCCCCCACCTTCATTTTCACGTGCTTATGCAGCCAAAGGCTATGAAGCACAGCATACTACATATCTACGTATATAGATACACATAGAGTGTTGGAAACAAGGAACAGTACTGCTACCCCTGTGGTTAGTAATCTCCGCTCCGAGCCCTATGACTGGCGCTAGGGGGTTCAGAGTTTTCACCTTCTTCCTCCGTAGTTCCTACTTTCCAGAGTAGTTCAATCAATACAAGCACATACTCCTTCTGACCCTCACATACCAACATAGAGTCGTACTGACAATATATGTAGTATGGAAAAGCTCTCTGCGTGAAACAGGCTCTCCGCGTTATCGTAGGTCTATCTATGTATGTGGAAGCTGGTCACTGCGACGTGGGCTTCCGTTCGCTCTTTGGCCACATGGTCATCTAGCCATGTGGACTTGTTGTTTGTGAGCATCGCCACGCGATGCTCGGTCTCAATCGACGTGTCGATTTGTCTGTTTGGTAACCTCTAGGCTCTTCTGTAACTAGACAGAAGGTTCGTAGCCAGCACCGCGTACAGGTGGGTTCCATCGCTGGCCATGGCGTGTCGGTGTATCTCGACGGTACGGTTAGTCCTGACGAGATTGGGGAGATGTTGCTAGGATAGCTGTTGGGTGGCGTTCTCGCTATTGCTGCATAGGTTGGTGATCCTCCCGAGGAGACTTGGATGCTTCCTTTTTGTGCATTCGCTAGGGCCATGTTGTCTGCCTTCAATGCCGCTGCTTCTGCTTCAAGGCTTGTTGTTTCATCCAGCAGCGTCTGGATATGGCTGCTTGAGCGTCCAATTCCGTTGCTTGAGCGTCCAGTTTCGTTGCTTGAGCGTCTAGTAGAGCTTCTATTGTTCTTATCTGCTCTCTTGTCTGTTGGGTGAGCATCTCCACTAAAGTAGCGAATTCTGCTTTCATCTTTTGCATCAAGCCTGCCAGGCCTTCTGTGGGTGTTTCTCCCTGTCTCGATCGACGAAGGGTCCAAGTTCATGACTTTTTCACTTGCAGTATCGCCTCGATCGTTTAGAGCAGCTTCTCGCGCTTCTCATGCCTTCTGTGAGGCGATTTTCTTTCGTTGAGAGCTTCTTTTCTTCATTGGAAAGAGGCTAGGGAGTGATGGCGATGTGACTTACAAGGGAAAGGCGGAAGGCTAAAGATGTTGCTGACCTTGCTCTAAAGGACACTAACAAAGGCTCACTGGGCTTGCAGAGGCTCAAAAGGCGAGATTTTTTTTTGAGCACTCATCTACGCAGACGTACTCCCTTTCTGCTGTCTTGTGCTCCCCCTTTCTCCCTCGACGCTCCTTCTAAAGCGGTACAGCTCTGTATTCCAAAACCAAAAAGCAACGATTCATCTTGAGTCACAACAGACAAAAGGGAAGGGATATATGCAAAAGAGGTTGACGCGGAGGAACATTTGCTACGATAAAACCGCGGTCCAGTCACCATCTTATATTCTGAGAGAGAGGACCGCTTATCTGGGTCCACACTGTACCTACTGTGCAGTCGAATTACAATTTCCAAGACTTGTACGCCATAAAACTTAAGATAAGATTCGAATGAGAAAACCACTATAGCAGTGAGATTAATCCTTCGCAAGACGGAACGAGTTCGGCATCAGTAATAATCTTTATAAGAGCGACTGAGAGACGAGATCGAGTCATGGAATGCCCTTGAACCATTACTCCTCATAAATTTGAAAGCCAAGTTCCCAAGCATTGAATAAGTGACACTCTTACAGACTATAACAGGGAGGTGTTCAGTAGCACTTCTGAGAACAGTTTTGCCATGCAACTTGTCATAGCTGAGACAGTTCGAGTCTGTTTAAAGGACTTGGCCTATAAAATCGCCTCCCGATTTTTGACAAGAGAGATTGCAGAGTTTATAGTCAATGTTATGGAGGCTCTAAGAGAGACCTCAAGTTTACAGATGTGAAAACTACTCTGCTATTCGGGAAATGGTCTTCCTTCCAATTACTATAGTCTAGGACTCGATTTTTCCGTCCAAAAGAAATCAATCGTTCAGCTCGATAATGGACGCCCAATACTCGATGAACACTATGATGGAGCCCGATTTGAAACCTGGAAGAGATGGTAGGGCATTATATCATCAACGTATTCGAAAAACCTGTCTTTCAGAATTCTGCTGCTCTCCATGCATCAGCCCATGAACGTAAGTATAGCCTCTCATGAGAAATTCATTGCCATCCGGCCGCAGGATGAATGGATATGTGCTTCCGAGAGCGACGCAGACCAGATCTCCTTGCCTAACTGCAGACACAGTACATCCAGTCAATCCATTCTCAGTGATGAAGAAAGTCGATTCAGGATACTTGAAGTCCCAGACGGGTTTGCCAAATGCATGTCCATTTGCGTGTTTAGATTCCTCCGACAATTCTGGTGGTATGTATTTACTGAACGCTTCTTCGTCGAGCACAATTTTCAGATAAGCAACAAAATTCCGAACTAAATAGCGCTCATCTGCGGGATCGGTATTCTCGTCCAATCCGAACGAGAACGATGTTGCAGCGGCGGCGAGTATACTGGCGTTTATTGGTATCTGTGACTGACTTTCTTCCACAGTCTTTAGAATTCTTTGCCAGGCTAGCGTCAAGGCACTTTTTCCTTCATCCGATTCGATCATTGCATTACCAAAGAAACCTTCATTATAGGAGTTGAAAAGCTTGACAGAATCAACAAAGTACCCAGTTAGAGATATAACATTCAATTCTTTATCAATGCTCCATATTGGTGTCGTTCTACCGGCCGGTTTCCATGGCAGCGCTCTTCCAAACCGAAACGGATTCCGAAACAACATAGGTTCATTCCATTGCGGAATCCATGACGGATTCCCATCTCCAGTGACGTAGGTAAAAACATCCGTCTTCTGGAAATTGAGGATTGCCGCCTCAACGGAGTCTCGGTAAACCTCAAGAGCTGACTTACTATAGTCAGGGTCGAGTAGCTCGCCCCCATCAGAGACCTCCATCAAACCTCTGAGACCGTATATCACATCTCTTGCATCTAGGCAAGAGTAGTTGGACGCGAGATATAGCTTTGAAAGCCAATTCTTCGGGCTCCTAGCCAGCTCCGTTATGGTTGACACCCACCAGCAGTATGTGTCGGTAAAGCCGAAGTTTTTGGAGAATGCAGGTTCCATTATAATATAGCCTGCAACCAGATCAACCCACTCCCATTCGATCCTTTCACGGCCACAATGAACTAGTCGCTCTTTGTTTGCACTTATTTCTTGAATTACCCATACTCGGGTAAAATATGGATGAGAATAGAACCAAATAAGAGACTTCCACGTCGCGTTAGTACTGAACTCGCATTCATTTGGTTGTGGGAGATACGCCCGGTTCTTCAATAAAAGTTCCTGGTAGATATTACTCATTGAGCGCAGATCTGAGATGGAGACGCCAAGTTTTTGACATAGAAAGTTGGAAATCCTTCGAATCGAGTCAACTGCAGCTACCTCTTCAAGGTCCTGCGTAACCGGTCCAAGCCATGAAAGGACAAGTTTTGCCTTTTCGTAAATTTTCCGCATCTGCTTGACCTGATAACCACGTTCAGGGATGTTTGGTTGATTTATACTAGGAATTGTCAGACTTGGGAGAGCAGAATGAGATGGAAATTTTATGAGAACACTGGCGCTATTTGAAGCAATGCAAGATCGCAGTCGAGATTTTCAACATTTTTCAAGCAGGAGTGACATGATTTAAGGAGATATGTCGACCACTCACCAGAGAGCATCAGCATACAGAAGCCTCGACCGATCTTGATATCGGAGCTGGGCGAGTGCTCCATAGAGACTTTGGGTCACCTCCACTCTTTTGCCCTGGCAAATGACTACAGCTGTAGCATTTGGATCACCCCAAGCGTAAGATACAGCTTCATATTCTAGTGAATTAGACCAGTCTATTGTGTGCAGCAAACAAGAGACAGGATCATCTTCCCCCCCTGGCAAAATCTCTGCAACCCTGAAAGAGCCCGGGGGTGGTTTGGGCAGATCCTTATACTGATATGACTTCAAAGAATACTCGGACATGTTTGATGCGAGGACATCTACACCGATTTTGTAGATATAAGTGGAGTGATATTGGGATCCGTTGAGATTTACCCCACCTTTGCCTCAGGACCTCAGACGTGTTTCCGTGGCTAAGCCCCTTCGGGTTAGCGACCCTCTGGATGACTTCGCAGCCTACCTGCTTAGAATGAGCTTAGTGCGGGGTACGGATATTTTGATGCGCGCTCATACAAAGTTTTGACCTTACGTTGAAAATCATCAACTTTCGACTTCAAGATGTAATCAACGCAACACATTACACATATATTCTTTTGAAATCAACAACTGCAATCAATGTCAGTATATCTGTTCTATCTATTGATATAAATTCTAGATACATGTTTCGCGAGAAATTCTCAAGGTATAATCTCTTAATACAAATTATACAATGCCGTGCGAGAGCAAAGCGCTGTATTTCTCACGCCGCTCTAACGATTTACTATGGCAGCTCTGAAGTTAATTGCTTGCGAATATGCGTAAAAGCGGGTGAAGAAAGCTGCATAAATTATGAAGTAAGCTTCATCTTGAATAAAGAATCATCTTAATTGATTAATTAATCAGTTGTGATATAAAAGCGTTGAGTAAGATACTGTCTTCAGAGCTGTCATAATATCTATATGATTAGAGCGGCGAGGAGAAACTAGCGTATTGCTTCCGCACGGCATAATGGCATTGTATTAACTCCCTGGAGGACCAAGTAAGTGATTCTGTGCTCTAACCTGTTGGAATTAGGGGAGATGGTAATCTCCGCCTTCATAGGGCTGATAGGGCTGGGACCCGCTAGTAGAGTTTTTACCTACTCGCTCCTAGATAGACTCCTATGATCTATCAAGCTTCAACCTACATACCAAAATTTCCCATATGACCTCGTCCTCCAACATAACCCAGACATAGTGAGCTAGAAGTCTTGACGTTATTGTCCGTTATCCTTTGCATCCAGTAATTATTGAGGCCTGACTCTTGGAATGGCGACCGTGGTTACTGCTACAACGCTCTTCAAGCTCGTCTTCTTCGTACCCGAATCCGCTCTCCAAGCCTGCAAAACCGCCATCTTTGCTGCTGGTGCAGGTCGCTACCCCGGCCCAGGAAATTATACAGAATGCTGTTGGACCGCCATGGGTACCGGTCAATTCCGAGCCGGAGACACAGCGAATCCAAATATCGGAAGCAGAGGCAAACTGGAAACGGTGAAGGAGGCTAGGGTCGAAACTCTATGTGTGGGTAAGGACGTTGCTAAGAAGGCGGTTGACGCACTGAAAGAGTAAGTTCGTAATGTGCTTGCTGTCTTCCATCAAGGTCGACCATACTGAGTTTTCTGTAATTTATTCCCGCAACAGGGCTGCTCTAATAGACTATTCAGTACCCATCCATATGAGGAGCCTGCATATGAAGTATACAGGGTGGAGGATCTTTGATTACACAAGTTGCACTATTTAGCTTTTTTTCCAGTGAGACGTTTATGTGAAGGGAGTCTCCTTTGCGGATTGACCTAGCCTCTATTTCCGTTAGATGTTATTCACTGCGGGTACTCATCAGAATACTAGGTTAGTTGGCTGCCCGAGCAAGTCTGTTACCAATGAAAAGCAACGCAGTTTTCAGCTTTTGCTGAAAACGCAATTGGCACCAAATAGCAGTCACTCAATTTTACCATTCTAACATTGAATTAATGACTAGTTATTGCAATCGTATAATAGATTAATTCATAATTAATTCAATAAACTAACTAAATAATAGCTATTTACATAGTTTAATATGTGCGCAAAGAAAGCAAATAGGGAAGCAAATAGGGTAGAAAGTCATGAAGGGAGCCATGAAGAGAGCCATGGAGGGAACCATGGAGAGAACCATGAAGGGAACCATGGAGAGAACCATGAAGGGAGCCATGGAGGGAGCCATGAAGGGAGCCATGGAGGGAGCCATGGAAGGAACCATGAAGGGAACCATGGAGGGTGTTCGGTAGGGAATCATGAAGGGAGCCATGGAGGGTGTTCGGTAGGGAATCATGGAGGGAGCCATGGAGGGAGGGAGCCATGAAGGGAACCATGGAGGGAGTTTGGTAGGGAGTTTGGTATCGAGTTTGGTAGGGAGTTCGGTATCGAGTTTGGTAGGGAGTTTGGTAGGGAATTTGGTATCGAGCCATGAAGGGTGCTTTCTATTTATCTAGTTAGCATGTGCTATGAAGCATGTCTGAAGCATACTATGGAGTAGGCCATGAAGTAGGCCATGAAGTAGGCCATGAAGTAGGCCAGGAAGCGAATGACGCGTGTTCGAACACGTCGCATGAAGCATATTTTGGAGCGAGTAGGCTGATGAGTAGGCGAACGAGTAGGTAGCTAAGTTGGTAGCTGAACATGTAGGTAGGCGAGCATGTAGGGTGTTGAGTAGGGTGGTGAGCATGGAGGGTGGTGGGTAGGATGGTGAGCATGTAGGGTGGCGAGTAGGTAGATAGCTGAGTTGATAGCTGAATATGTAAGGTGGCGAGTAGGTAGGTAGCTGAGTTGGTAGCTGAACATGTAGGTAGGCGAGTATGTAGAGTGGTGAGTAGGGTGGTGAGCATGTAGGGTCAGCCCGAGGCCAGCTTGGGGCCAGCTCGAAGCCACATTAGCAGAATTAGAAAGTCAATCTTGACGGGCCGGGTCCCCGAATTGCTGAAGTAGAAGGCATGTTGCAGAAGGTAAAAGCACGCTGTTAACGGTGAAGAACGAAGTGAAGCAGTGTAAACACGAAGCCGAATAGAAAAACCGACACTTCATTGAAAATTGAATGGTTAACTGTAATAGGTTTAGCTTCCGCGACTTCGGTAAAAGAGTCAATCGTGAATTAAAATAAGGTTGACGCAAAAGGGGTCAAAATCGATCAGTAAAAGCAAGTAGAATCAAGTTTTTCACCCTGGACATTTCTACATCTCCTAGATTGATTCGAAAAAGAATGCACATTCTACTGACGGCTAGTCTACTTAAGAAAGGAGAGGCCGAAAGCCTGATAGAACAAGCTGCTCATCGACTCCTGTCAGAATGCTGGTGCTCCCAGCTATTTGCTCGCTAGTGTCGAGGAAGCCACATTCGACTTTCGCCTGGAAGGAAAGGTCAATCAGCAAAAGCTGCTGATATCCGTGCCCCCCACTTTCGCTCAGTTCTTCGCTTAAACTGAGCGAAAGTGGGGGGCACGGATAGTCACAATGTACAAGCCTCAGCCCCTTCATGAGCATCTTTTCTACGCTTATGAATTTCCGTTCTAATGAGCCTTTTTCTTTTTGAAGCATTAAAGAATAATGCTATGAGCATGCCGCAGTGGTCGGATGGCTCTTTTGTAATGTTTTTTTTATATCTGGTACATACTTGATAGTAGAATAATTCTATATTCTAATGCTACTTCCGTTGATACAGTAAATAGGCAAGACAGTAAACGCTCTCTAGCGTATCAGGATGCTCTTTGCCCAGTACTCACTCTCTCAACGCCAACGCTTGTCGATAGATCTCCTCAGCGTTGTCTCATTGACCTTTCAAGCTATACGCCAAGCCTATCATTCCCATACTACGCAGCGTCTCTTTATGCTTTCGACCGAGTATCTTCTTTATCACTTCCCCTCGCTTTTTCAGACAGCGTTGCTGCTTCAATGATATCGCCTTTTCTTCACGCGTATCAGGCGGTATTGTACAGCAGTAGAGCTCATTCTCATAGCGTTTCTTCTGCTCTTGGCCGTTGTGTGATTGCCGACTTCGCATTTGGAAAAAGCGCTTGGCACTTTGTTCAGTTTTCGTGCTTTCCCGTTGGGAGCGCGGCGGAAAGACTCTTAAAGTATTGCTGCTTCCATTTCTCAAGTTGTCCACTCGCTTCTAGCCACGTTCGCGCAGCCAGTTGTACCAGCGTATGCATCTTGAAGCTTCGATCCGTATCGACGGAGATAAACGCCTGGTCTCTGAGTATCTATATATCCTCTTCAAATCGGTCCCCCTTACTGGACGCCTACGCGTTTTCTTTATCGTCTCTTTAGTCGTCGTCCTGGTCGCGTGCTTTCTGGCTTCTATGGCCGTTTCCACTTTCGGCTCGAGTTTGAATAAGGGCTTTAGGGATACCTTATCGGTTAAAGAAGCTCTTCAGCGATAGCAAATCCGCTGCTAATAGTCACGTCCGACAGATATATTAAACGATATCTGCTCTGTAATAATGATCGACTTTTTGGCCTCCGGGTCCCTTCGAAGGTGATCCACTTTGTAGTTGAAAAGACTAGCCTTCTTGCGGTAACTTTTTCGAAAGTCCTCCAGGTACTGTACAGAATATCGCGGGGCTCTTTGGGTGACATATACCGCCGCTTGCATAATTGCAAGTGGCATGAAGTCAAGTGCTGCTGCCAAGTCAGCGATATTACTGCTATCGCCCAGCACTCCTAGCTTTTTCTTGAAAAGCACCAGCGGGTGCGATTTGGCCATCGAATCCACGGAAGTTGGTCAGGCTAGGGTGGTGGATATTTGGAGCGAAGCCGATGCCTGGGTATTGTACTTACAGCGGCTCTGTCGGCCAAGCTTCCTCATTGAGCGCTAGCCGCATCTGGCTTCCTCGACACCAGCAAGCGATTAACAAATATTATTATAATCGACGATGAAATACATATGTAATGATCACCGACTGCGATAATAACAATAAATATATGACGTTAATACCTTGTTTATTAAGGCAAAATTTTAGCATTTAAAGATTAAAG
>JAABUY010002119.1_pt1 | contig 24424 bp, 24 predicted proteins | sample 5560271 | NCBI WGS metagenome assembly JAABUY01 (sample SAMN10711886, study PRJNA513374) | rock metagenome | isolation source: Antarctica rocks | place: Antarctica: Victoria Land, University Valley | reverse complement strand
TCGATGTCGTCGACATGGATGCCCCGCGCGGCGATGTCCGTCGCGACGAGGGTCTTGGCCGCGCCGCTGTGGAACTGCTCCATGCTGCGGGTGCGGGCGTTCTGGCTGAGGTTGCCATGGAGCTCGACCGCCGGGACACCCGAGGCGTTGAGCTGCTTCGCGAGCTTCTTCGCGCCGTGCTTCGTCCGGGTGAACACCAGCTTCCGACCCGGGGCCGAGGTGAGGTCGAGCAGGACGGGGAGCCGGGCGTCATGGCTGACGTGCAGGACGTGGTGCGCCATCGTCGAGATCGGCGACTGCGCCGAGTCGGCATGGTGGGTCACCTGGTCGGTCAGGAAGCGCTTGACGATGACGTTGACGCCGGCGTCGAGGGTCGCCGAGAACAGCAGGCGCTGACCGCCCCGGGGAGTCGTGTCCATGATCCTGCGGACGCCCGGCAGGAAGCCGAGGTCGGCCATGTGGTCGGCCTCGTCGAGGACCGTGATCTCGACCGAGCCCAGGTCGATGTGACCCTGGCCCATGAGGTCCTCGAGGCGCCCCGGGCAGGCGACCACGACGTCGACGCCCGAACGGAGCCCGGACACCTGCGGGTTCTGGCCGACCCCACCGAAGATGGTGAGGGTCCGCAGGCCCAGGGCCTTGGCCAGCGGCGCCATGGCGGTGTCGATCTGGGTGACGAGCTCGCGGGTCGGCGCGAGGATCAGGGCGCGGGGCCGGCGCGGCGTGCGCGGCGCCCGACTCTTCGAGAGCCGGGTCGTCAACGGGAGGAGGAAGGCGTAGGTCTTGCCGGAGCCGGTGCGGCCGCGGCCGAGGACATCCCGCCCCGACAGGGAGTCCGGCAGGGTCGCGGCCTGGATGGGCGTCGGGACGGTGATCCCGAGGTCGGCGAGGACGTTGGTCAGCGTGGCGGGCACGCCGAGGTCAGCGAAAGTCGTGTCAAGAGACACAGGTGGTACTCCAAGGATTGGCTGGGCGTTCTGCCCGGCGCGAACCGACGTGGGTCGCGGCGCATGAGCATCGCATCGAAAAGCTCGCCCGAGGCAGAACGGAGCGGGCTGCTCGTCCCAGCATACCGTCCGGTGCTGGGCACGTTCACCACGGCCACCGCGGTCCGACGAGTTTCTACCCCACACCGGGGGCCGTGGCACGCTCAGAACGCCCGGGCCGTCTGCACCGGATATCGTGTTTCCCACTCTGTCGAGTTCCAAACCTGGCGAAAGAGGTGGACACTGGAGACATGCCCTCTCGTTCTACAGCCCGCAGATCGCGACTGTCGACCAGCCCGTTCCGCGACCAGCCGCTCCCCGTTTACGACACCTTCGAGGTGGACAGTCGTGTCATCCACGACCGCCACGGCCTCGGGCGCGTCCTTCGACTCAAGGGTGACCGGATGGACGTGAAGTTCGGGGAGGTCCTCGTCGACGTCGACATCCGCAGCGCCAAGGTCCACCTGCTTTGACCCGGCACGCCCGGGCGCCGAGCAGGACCAGCGCCGCTGAGGCAGCTGACAGCGGTGGCCGGCGACCCTGGCACGGCTACGGTCGCGAGACAGCTGACGTCAGGCAGACCCCAGCTCCTCGACCGTTCGCCTGCTGTGCCCGGTCCGCCTCAGCGGGTGCCCGGTCCGCCTCGGCGGGTGGTCACCGGACCACCGTGGCCACGACGAGGGCGGCCGCGAGCGACACCTCCACGCAGGCCCCGAGGACGTCACCGGTCATTCCCCCGAGACGGCGGATCGCTGTCAGGAGAACGTAGTCCGCACCGAGCACACCGACGACGACGGTGAGCGGCCCGGCATACCAGCTCAGGCCGACGAGGCGACTGGCGACGGCAGCGACGACCACCGCGACAGACCCAGCAGCCATGAGGGCACGGGTCGGCACCACGCCACCGACGCCGGCCCCCAGGCCGGTCGGGCGAGCCACCGGGACGCGTGACCAGCACCCCCAGGCGAGAGCCTGCCGGCTCCCGAGAAGGGCGAGCACGGCGAGGAGCGTGCCGGCGGTAGAGGTCAGCAGCGACCCGAGGGCGACCGCCTGGACGAGGAGCACGAGGAACAGTGCCGCGGCACCGCTGGGTCCGATGTCCCCCGTCTTCATGACCGCGAGGGCGCGCTCGCGGTCGTGGCTCGCCGACAACCCGTCGACGGTATCGGCCAGGCCGTCGATGTGCAGACCGCGCGAGTACAGCGCGGTGCAGGCCACGACCAGGACACCGATGACGAGCATCGGGACAGAGGTGAGTCGGAGCGCGACATGGCCGAGCAGCCACACCGCCGCGAGGGGCAGGGCCGTGACCGGCGCGATGAGCATGGCCCGCCGGGCCACGCCCCGGTCGACCTCCGTCGGGGCTGACACCGGGAGCGCGGTGAGCGTGCCGATGGCCAGCCGAAAGGCGTCCTTCACGGCACGACCGGCGCGGCGCTGAGGTCGAGGACCCGTCCCGCCACGACGAGGTGGACATGGTCTGCCATGGCCGCGACGGCGGCGTTCAGCGTCCCGAGCTCGTCCTGGAAGAACCGGCCGGACGCCGTCTGCGGCACGAGGGCCATGCCCACCTCGTTGGTGACGAGGACGACGTCGCCGGTCCGGGCGGTCAGCGCCGCACAGAGGGCAGCGGAGTGGTTCCGGACGAGGGCGTCGGCCCGCTCGAGGTCGGACCACGCCTCGGCCCGGTCGACGAGCCCGGTCAGCCACGTCCCGAGGCAGTCGAGGAGTAGCGGTCCGGGCACGTGCGTGAGGGCGTGGACGAGGTCGAGGGTCTCGAGCGTGCGCCACCCGGCGGGGCGCCTCGCGACGTGCCGGGCAATCCGGGCCGACCACTCCGGGTCGGCCGCTCCGAGAGCGTCCGCCGCGTCGGCCGGACGGCCGGTCGCGACGTACGTGACGGCGTTTCCGGCGCACAGGAGCCCTTCTGCGTGCCGGCTCTTGCCGCTGCGGGCGCCGCCGGTGACCAGCGTGACAGCCATCCATCCTCCAACCGGCGCCCGGGCGCCCGGGATGGGCGCGGCGCGGCACCAGGATAGGGCGTCCCCTGACGCCGTCGCCCGCACCCGTAGGGTGTCTGGCCGGGAGTCGTCGGCGACGGCCATTTCCCCCGAAACCGTTGCCATGAACGAGGGGTGCCATGTCCGGAAGTGCTCGTGCGGTGGGGATCGCGCTCGGCTTCGTCCTCGACGCCACCCTCGGCGACCCGATGCGGGGCCATCCCGTTGCCGCCTTCGGGTCGGCCTTCTCCGCGGTGGAGCGGCGGTTCTGGGCGGACAGCAGGGCCCGGGGAGTCGTGTGCAGCGGGGCTTGCGTCGGCTCCGTGGCCGTCATCGCCGCGCTCGCCGAGCGGGGAGCGCGCCACCGTCCGGTCGCGCAGGCCACCCTCGTCGCGCTCGCGACATGGGTCTCCCTCGGCGGCCGGAGCCTGGCCCGCGAAGGTGGGGTGATGGCGGCCCGCCTCGCGCGAGGCGACCTCCCGGCCGCTCGCCACCGGCTGGGGAACCTGTGCTCCCGGGACGCCACGCACCTGGACGAGGAGGAGCTGGCCCGGGCCGCCGTGGAGTCCTTGGCCGAGAACACCTCCGACGCCGTCGTCGCGCCGCTCATGTGGGCTGCGGTCGGCGGCACCACGGGTGTGCTGGTGCACCGCGCGGTCAACACCCTCGACGCGATGGTCGGCTACCGGACCCCGCGTCACCTGCACTTCGGCTGGGCGGCCGCCCGGCTCGACGACCTGCTGGGGCTCGGCCCCGCGCGGCTCACCGCCACCCTCACCGCGGGTCTCGCCCGGCTTGTCGGCGGAGCTCCGGGGTCTGCCCTGCGGGTGTGGCGCCGGGACGCCAGAAGCCACCCGAGCCCCAACGCCGGGCCCGTCGAGGCTGCCTTCGCAGGAGCGCTCGGCGTGCGGCTGGGGGGCAGGAGCACGTATGCCGGGCACGTCGAGGATCGCGGCACGCTCGGCGACGGGCGCGGGGTCGTCGTTCCTGACCTGGCCCGTGCCGTCCGCCTGTCGCGTGCGGTGGGGGCGGCAGCGCTCGTCCTCGCCGTGGTCATCGCCCGGGCTGCAGGAGGTCGACGTGGCTAGGGGGCTGCTCGTGGCCGGGACGACGTCGGACGCCGGCAAGTCGCTCGTCACGGCGGGTATCTGCCGCTGGCTGGCCCGTGAGGGTGTCTCCGTCGCACCCTTCAAGGCGCAGAACATGTCGAACAACTCGATGGTGTGCCGCGACGGCTCCGAGATCGGCCGGGCGCAGTGGATCCAGGCACTGGCCGCCGGCGCGGAGCCGGAGGCGGCCATGAACCCCGTCCTGCTCCAGCCCGGGTCAGATCGCCGGTCACACGTCGTTGTCCTGGGCCGGCCGTGGGGTCACCTCGAGTCCGGCGAGTGGGCCACCGGGCGAACAGCGCTGGCGGAGCAGGCGTTCGCGGCCTGCGACGACCTCGCCGCGCGGTTCGACGTCGTCATCGCCGAAGGCGCCGGCAGCCCGGCGGAGATCAACCTCAGGGAGGGGGACTACGTCAACCTCGGCCTCGCCCGGGCCAAGGACCTCCCGCTCGTGGTCGTCGGGGACATCGACCGAGGTGGTGTCCTCGCCGCCATGTTCGGCACGCTGGCGATCCTCGACCCCGAGGACCAGGTGCACGTGCGGGCGTGGATCATCAACAAGTTCCGCGGCGACCTCGACCTGCTCCGTCGGGGGCTCCAGATGCTCGAGGACCGCACCGACCGGCCGGTCCTCGGTGTTCTCCCCTTCCTGCACGACGTGTGGCTCGACTCGGTGGACGGTCTGGCGACCGCCGGCTGGTCGAGTCAGGGGGCACGGCACGGCGGCGAGCGGCTCACCGTCGCGGTCGTGCGCCTGCCCCGCGCCTCGAACACGACGGACGTCGACGCCCTCGCGTACGAGCCGGGGGTCGATGTCGTCGTCACGACAGACCCGCGGGTCGTCCTGGCCGCCGACCTGTGCGTCCTGCCCGGCACCAGGGCGACCCTCTCGGACCTCCAGTCGGTTCATGACAACGGGCTGGCGGAGGCGGTGGTCCGCCGGGTCGGAGGTGGGCTGCCCGTGCTCGGGGTGTGCGGTGGTTTCCAGATGCTGGCTGAGCGGATCGACGACCCGCACTCGGTCGAGTCCCCTTGCAGCGCCACGGTCCCCGGGCTCGGACTCCTGCCGACACGGGTGCGCTTCGAGGTCGAGAAGCACCTCGGCACACCCACCGGGTGCTGGCGCGGCACGGAGGTCTCGGGTTACCTCATCCACCACGGCGTCAGCCGTGTCCCGCGGGACGGCGACGGCGAGGCGTTTCTCGACGGCTGGAGCTCGGGCTCGTGCTACGGCACGACCTGGCACGGTGCCTTCGAGTCCGACGCCTTCCGCCGCACCTTCCTCCGCGAGGTGGCGGACCGGTCCGGGTCGAGGTGGACGCCGTCGCCGCACCCCGCCAGCTTCGCCGAGGTCCGCCGGCGGATGCTCGACGTCCTGGGTGACGCCGTCGCCGACCACCTCGACACAACGGCACTCCACGCGCTCCTCGACGGTGACGCGCGGCCACCAAGGCGCCTGCTGTCTCGAACGAACCCCGTGCCGGGCGGACGACCGTGACTTTCTCCAGGACCACGGGCGCCTCCACCGCGGTCGACCTGCGACACCACGGTGACGCGGAGGTGGCTCCGGGCATGCTCGACTTCGCCGTCAACGTGCTGGTGCCGCGGCCACCCGCGTGGTTGCACGACGCTCTCTCGCGGCAGCTGACGCAGCTGGCGGCCTATCCCGACCCCACCGCGGCCCGCGCCGCGGCCGCCCGACACCACGGCATCGGGCCGGAGCAGGTCCTCCCGACCAACGGCGCCGCCGAGGCCTTCTCCCTTATCCACCTGGCCGGTCTGAGAGCGGTGCTTCCCGGTCGCCGGGCCCACCTCGTGAGGGTGCTGAGCAGCCACGGCCTCGTCGTCACCGAGCCGGCAGCCGGTCCCTTCGTCCTGGCTCGACACCCCCGGGCCGCCGCGGTCCGGGAGGCGTTGCGCCACCTGGGTGTCGCGGTGCGCCGAGGGGACACCTTCCCGGGCCTGGACGACCGCTTCCTGCGGTTCGCCGTGCGCGACGAGGAGACCGTCGACGCTCTCGGGACAGCACTGTCCACCATCCGCACCCGCCTCGACGCAGATCTGGCGGGGTTGTGACCACCAGCGGCCGACCAGAGACGAACCCGGACAGGAAGGAGCACCCCGTGACCGCACGTCGTGCCGGGCTCGAGTGGGCCCTCGCCACGACGATCGCCGCCGTGGACCCCGTCGACGCGGCAGCCGTCGAGGCGGCCCGCACGCGGCAGGAGACCCTGACCAAGCCGCGGGGCTCCATGGGGGTGCTCGAAGAGCTCGGCCACCGGCTGTGCGGCAGCTACGGCGTGTGCCCACCGCCCGTGCCCGAGCCGGTGGCGGTCGCCGTCTTCGCCGGCGACCACGGTGTTCACGCCCAAGGCGTCTCGCCGTGGCCGCAGGAGGTCACCGTGCAGATGGTCGCCAACATCATCGGCGGGGGCGCGGTCATCAACGCGCTGGCCCGACAGGTCGGCGCATCCGTCACCGTCGTCGACGTCGGTGTCGCTGGCGGCACGACCGAGCAGCCGGGACTGCTCGTCCGAAAGGTCCGCCGGTGCACTGCGGACCTCACCCTGGGGCCAGCGATGACTGTGGACGACGCCACTGCCGCTGTCGAGGTCGGCATCGAGGTCGCCAACCTCCTTGTTGGCCAAGGGAACCGGCTTCTCGTCACCGGCGACCTCGGCATCGCCAACACCACGCCGGCGGCTGCGCTGGTCGCGGTCTTCACCGGTCGTGACGCCGCTGAGGTGACCGGCCGCGGGGCGGGGAGCGACGACGCCATGCTCGCCCACAAGGTCGAGGTGATCCGTGGGGCGATCCGTCGCAGCGGAGCCACCGCTGACCGACCGCTCGAGGCCCTCGCGGCCGTCGGCGGCTTCGAGCACGCCGCCCTGGTGGGCTTCCTGCTCGCAGCAGCGAGCCGGCGCACCCCGGTGGTCCTCGACGGGGTCATCGCCTGCTCGGCCGCGCTCGTCGCGCGGGCCCTCTGCCCCGGCGTCACGGCATACCTCGTCGCGGGGCACCGCTCGCGGGAGAGCGGTGCGAGCGTCGCCATGCAGGCCCTCGGCCTCGAGCCACTGCTCGACCTCGGGCTGCGGCTCGGGGAGGGGACGGGCGCGGCCCTGGCCGTCCCCCTCGTCCAGGCCGCCGCCCGGCTGCTGCGTGAGGTGGCGACGTTCGGCTCGGCCGGGGTCTCCGGAGCGAGCGGTACCTGAGCGCGACCGGGAGGACCGATAGCCTGCAACCCGTGACGACGGCAGGGCTCGCCCCGACAGCGGAGCAGACGTCGGTGATGCCCGCGCCCCTGCGGGTCCTGCGGCTCGTGCGGGAGATCGCCGTCGACAGCGCCCTCGGCCTGGTGCGCGTCGGCGGGCCGCTGCTCGCCATCGCCCTGACCAGCTTCGCCGCCCAGCACCTGCTCACCCGTTGGGCGGCCTCGGTGGCGCTCAGGAACGGGCCCGCCGGCTTGGGCATCCTCTTCCTCTCCATCACGATCCGGCTCGTGCTGCTCGCCATCTCCCTCTACCTGGCAGCGAGCGCCATCCGCATCAACGGCGAGCCCGTGGCCGTCCTCGGCCAGCGGCTCAGCCGGTCCGGGGATGCAAGCTGCACGCAGGAGTCGCTCGGCCACCGGCTGAAGGTGGCGATGGTGCCGATGGTGATCCTCTATGCCGCGTGGAACCAGGTGAACTGGGACATCCACAAGTTTCTGCGCTACAAGTTCGCCTTGGGCACGGAGCTCTACAACCCCGACAACCCCGCCCAGCGCAACGACTTCAGCAACATCAGCTTCACCGGTGGGGCGTGGAAGGCATACATCCCCTGGGCCATCGGGGTGTGGGTCCTCAAGCTCCTCGTCGACCGGGTGGCCGATCGGCTCGACTCCCGCCCGCTGGACGTCGTCGTCATCTACCTCGAGTGCAGCTGGGTCGTCTTCGGCTGGCTCGTCGTGTCCTCGATGGTCAGCCAGGCGCTGGCGTTCGTGCGTACCCGTGAGGTGTCCTACTGGCTCAGGCAGGCGGGCGACGGGCTCTCCGACCTCCTCTCACCGCTGCACGTGACCTTCCCGGAGGTCATGAGCGGGATCGTCAGCACCGTCGACACCGTCCTGCACGTCCTCCTGGTCCAGATCGCGTGGCCCTTGGTGTGGGTGGCCGTCGTCGGCCTCCTGGTCGGCTGGGCCCGTGGGGACCGCGACATCACCGTGGGCCGGTCCAGCACCGACCGCTCGGTCCGCGCCCTGGGCGGCCTCCTCAACTCCTCCACGCGGGGCATCCGCGAGAAGTACTACCCCGTCCTGACCACAGCGCGGTCGATGATCCGGTCGGGTCCGCTGCCCGTGCTGACGATCGCCGTCCTGTATGCCGTGCTCATGGTCGTGCTCGGCTGGCTCCGCTGGGGGGTCTACGAGCTGGCCGGCCCGGGCGGTGGCCAGAGCGTCGGGCTCAACGAGACGATCTTCAGCCTGCTCGACGCGCTGAGCGTGCCGCTGCGCGCCTGCTTCCTCGCCGCCTGCTTCGCGGTGGTGCTGCGGCTGCAGGGATCGCCGGATCAGTCGCCGTACAGGTAGCTCCCGCCGAAGGGGTCGATGAAGACCTTGAGGCCCGTGGCGTCGTTCGGCACGAGGTAGCGCACGCCGTAGGTGGTGACCCCGTCGTGCATCGCGTCGGCCGAGCCCACGTCGAAGGACTTCGTCAGCTGACCCAGCTCCGCGTAGGCGCCGTAGACCTGCGCCTCCTCCCACTTCCGACCGCGGTCGTCGACGAGCACCGCCTCGGGGGCCAGCAGGTCCTCGCTCACCGGGCAGCGGCACTCGACGAGCGCCACGACGTAGGTGGCGCCCTCCTGTCGGGTGATCGTGCCGTCGTCCTCGGTGAGCTGCTCGTGCTTCTGCAGACCGGTCACCCGCGCCGACGCGGTGACGGCCTGCTTGGACGAGCCGTATTGGAGGTCCTGCCACGTCCCGAACGTCACGGGGCGCCCGAGGGATGGCCCTCCCTTCGCCTCCATCCGAAGCTCTCCGCGGATGGTGAGCACGGTGGCGACGGTGGCGACGACGAGGAGGGCAGCCGCGAGGGAGCGCCGGACCAGCGGACGGTGCCAGAAGCGGGTCGCGATGATGGCGTTCGAGGTCATCGGTTCTTCTTTGTCGGTCGCAGCACGTCGGTGCTGGTGAGCGGCCCCAGCCGGATCTCGGCGATGTCTCCGGTCGAGCCGAGGTTGGCCTCGACGGTGAGGGCGTCGCTCACGGCGTCGGCGGGCAGCTCGAAGAGCAGCTGGGTCTGGTCGGGGATGCCCGCGGTGAACCTCGTGAAGCCAATGTCGTCCTGGTGGACCGGGGTGAAGGTCCGCTCGCCGGAGCGGAGCAGCGCCGAGAGGGTGCGCGGCTTGTCGGCCGACTCGGCGGTCAACGACACCAGGACGAACCGTCCCGAGGTCGTCAGCTGGGTCTTGGTGGACGTGAAGCGCTTCGCTGACTCGACCTTCGTGGCCTGCACCGACCCCAACCGCAGCGTGGCCTGCTCACCGACGCCGGCCTTCGCGGGCAGGGGGTCGTCGGAGAGGATGCAGGCACCGGAGGAGGAGGCCGTGCAGGTGTCCTGTGGCAGGAGGAGGAGCAGCGCGAGCAGCCCGAGCACCGTCAGCAGCCACACCAAACGGACGGCCACGACGGCACGCAGCCACCTCACGAGGTGGTCCGGTCGACGACGGGGAGATCAGGGACGACGACCGCCGGGACGGCCACCGAGGACCAGTCGGGCCCGGGGTTGATGAGGTTAGTCCAGCCGTACGCCTGGTCGCCGAGGACGATCCGCACGGTGGCCGGGACCGGTGCCGGCGGAAGGAAGTAGAACTCTGTTTGCGTCGGTATGCCGGGCTGGAGCTCGTCGTCCGGCCCGCCGCCGGTGTCCGGCTGGAGGCCAACCCACGGAGAGCGGCCGTCCTGGATCAACAGGACGCTGCCGGTCTTCCCGCCACCCGGAAAGCGGCCGGCCTCCTTGTCGAGCATCTCGACCGTCGCCTCGACGACGATGTGCCTGCGCGGCTTGTCCTTGCTGAGCGGCTTTCCGTCCTTGTTCTTGTCGGTCAGGTAGGCCCGGTGGACGGTGACCGCGAAACCGCCGAGGTCGACGCGCTGGTCCGCTGCTGCCTCGGGCAGCGAGTGGGCCGTCTCACGGAAGCCGCCGAGGGCGAAGACGCTCGCGACGAGGAGGATCGCCGCCGCTCCCACGCTGATGAGCGCACGGCTCGTCCTCCCCATGGGGACGATGCTATCCACCGGGTCGTGTACTAGCGGTCGGTGTGGAGGTCCACGCTCGTGCCGCGGCCGGCGCCGTCCGCGGCAAGGACATCGCCTAGATGAGGCAGTAGACCGACCAGCGCACCGATCCCGCTGATGGCCGCGCATCCCAAGAGCGTCGCGGCGCCGCGTGTCGGTCATCCGCAACGGGGTAGGACTGGGATACAACAGGAGCACCGCGAGGTGAGACCCGGCCAAGTATGAGTTGGCCGGGTCTCGGTTTGCCCGGGCGAAGACGGCCGCCGGACGCTGGTCAGTGCGCCCAGCCCCCTCGCTCGTCCGGCGAGTCCAGTGAACTGCTCCACCGGTGAAGGACCTCGTTTACCGTCCAGCGGCTCTCCCTTGCGGGAGTGCGTAGGAGATGTCTACGCGCTCCGGCCCGGCTCCGCAAGGGGTCTGAGTCGCATTTCTCCGACAGGGGGAGCGGGCTGACGGCGGGTCGGCCAACACGGGCGGCCGGTTCGGGATGGCTACTGTCCGGCCGTGGAGCCCGGCCCCGGGGCAATCTCGTCACCTACCCGGATCGACCCCCCGCCCAACGCGACGAGCCGGGTGCCGAACCACGTCTTGCGGTCCCAACGTCGGTGCCGGGCGAGCGTGCGGATCGGCTCCTTGCCGCCGGCCAGGGTCACCGGGTCGATCGTCGTCATGACGCAGCGGTCGCACACCATCGTCGTGCGCAGCTCGACCTCGCCGATCCGGACCGTCGCCCAGGTATCCTCTGCGAACGGGACGTCCCCGTCGATGACGACGTTCGGCCGGAACCGCAGCATGTCCAGCGGCTCGGGACCATGGTCCCCTGGCGCCTCGTCGCTGAGGTCGTCCGGGTCGAGCTCGGGCACGTCAGGAGTGTCGACGTCCTCAGCGACCCACGCGTTCAGCTGGGCCAGTGACGCCTCCGAGGTGAGCAGGAGCGGTCCGGCGTCCGCGAACGAGAGCAAATCACCCGGCATACCTCCCTGGGCGCCGGAGATCGACCTGACGATCGGGTCTTCCTGCCACACGAGCCGTACGCGCCGGCCGACCTGCCGGCTGAGCCACTGGTTGACGTCCTCATCGGCCGGAGCCGCGAAACCCTGACGGGAGAGGCTAACCGGCACCGGACCCAGCCCGAGCGGGGTGTCGACGAGGATGCTCTCGCCGCTCGGCGCCGTGATCCGGATCGTCTCGTCGTCGACGATGGCGGCCCGCAGCGCCAGCAGCCCGTGGACCTCGCGCGCGGTCAGGATGTCGCCGGCGTCGTCGACCAGGGCCCAGCGCCGGTCGCCGGCCAGCCCCCACGGCTGGACGAGCGACTCGTCGACGAGGCCGCCGCCGAGCGACTTGACCGGATAGATCCGCAGCTGCGTGACGCGCACGGCTCGATGGTGTCACGCCGGCCGTGCGGGCTCCTGCGCACACCCAGCGGAGCGGTATGCCGGTCGCGGGTGGGTGCCAGACTGGCGCCCATGCTTCTGCGCGAGGTCGTCGACGCGGCAACCGCGGTGGCAGCGACCAGGTCGCGCCTTGCCAAGGTGTCGGTCCTGGCGCAGCTGCTGCGGCGTCTGGAGCCGGACGAGATCGCGCCCGCCGTGGGCTTCCTGGTCGGCCGGGCGCGGCAGGGACGGGTCGGCGTGGGATGGCGCGGGCTCTCCTCGGTGATGGGTGAGCCGGCCGTCACCGCGTCACTGACGGTGGCCGATGTCGACACGCTCCTCGACCGGCTGCTCGGCGTGTCAGGGGCCGGGTCGGTGGCGACGCGGTCCGGCGAGCTGCATGCGATCACCTCTCGGGCCACGGCGTCGGAGCAGGACTTCCTCGGTCGGGTGCTCCTGGGCCAGATGCGGACCGGCGCGCTCGAGGGCGTGTTGGTCGATGGGATCGCCTCGGCGTCCGACGTCTCCGTCGCAGCGGTGCGCCGGGCGGTCATGCTGTCCGGGGACCTCGGCGAGACGGCTCGACTGGCGCTGACCGGGACGGTGGATGACCTCGAGGCGGTCGGGCTCGCCGTCGGGACACCCGTGCAGCCCATGCTCGCCTCCACTGCAGCGGACCCGGCCTCGGCGCTCGCGGTGACCGGGCGCGCCTCCGTCGAGTTCAAGCTCGACGGCGCGCGGATCCAGGTCCACCGGCGGGGGGACGATGTCAGGGTTTTCACCCGCAACCTCGCCGACATCACGCACCGGGTGCCGGAGGTCGTCGCCGTGGTCCGCGCGTTCCCGGTCCACGACGTCATCCTCGACGGCGAGACGCTCTCGCTCGACGAGGACGGGGGGCCGCGGCCGTTCCAGGACACGATGTCCCGCTTCGGCGCCGACGCACCGCGCTCGGTGCTGCTCCAGCCGTGGTTCTTCGACGTGCTCCACGTCGATGGGGAGGACCTCATCGACCGCCCCCTGTCCGAGCGTCTCGAGGTCCTGTCCTGGGTCGTCGGCGGCTATCGGGTGCCCGGCGAGATCACCGCGGATCCGCTGGTGGCGCAACGCGTCTCGGTGGAGGCGCTGGCCGCTGGCCACTTGGGCATCCTCGTCAAGGGAGTCGACTCCGGGTATGCCGCGGGACGGCGCGGGAAGAGCTGGGTCAAGGTCAAGCCGGTGCACACCTACGATCTCGTCGTCCTCGCCTGCGAGTGGGGCTCCGGCCGGCGCACCGGCTGGTTGTCGAACCTGCACCTGGGCGCGCTCGACGGGACAGGGGAGTTCGGGGAGCTGGGGAGCTTCGTCATGGTGGGCAAGACCTTCAAGGGCCTGACCGACGAGCTGCTCCGCTGGCAGACCGAGTGGTTTCCCCAGATCGAGGTCCGCCGCACCCGGGGGACGGTGTTCGTCCGGCCGGTCACCGTGGTCGAGGTCGCGATCGACGGGGTCCAGCGCTCGAGCCGTTACGCGGGAGGACTGGCCCTGCGGTTTGCCCGGGTCAAGCGCTACCGGGAGGACAAGTCGCCGGCCGAGGCGGACACGATCCAGAGCCTGCGCGCGATGTTGTCCCACTGACCGACGCCGGTGCGTGGCAAAGGTGCCCACGCTTGGAGTCGCTCAGCGTGGGGGCATCCGCAGGGCGCCGTCGAGGCGGATGACCTCGCCGTTGAGCATGCCGTTCTCGATGATGTGGTGCACGAGCGCGGCATACTCGCTCGGGTTGCCCAGCCGCGACGGGTGCGGCACCTGCGCTGCGAGGGCGGCCGTGGCCTCGGGCGGCAGCCCGGCCAGCATCGGCGTCTCGAAGGTGCCCGGGGCGATGGTCATGACCCGAACGCCCTTGTCCGCCAGGTCCCGCGCCGCAGCGAGGGTGAGGCCGACGATGCCGCCCTTGCTCGCGGCATACGCGGCCTGGCCGATCTGACCGTCGAAGGCGGCGATGCTCGCGGTCATCACGATGACCCCGCGGTCCCCGTCGACGGGCTCGTTGGCGAGCATCGCCGCAGCGGCGAGCCGCAGGACGTTGAAGGTGCCCACCAGGTTGATGTCGATGACGTCCTGGAACGCCTCGAGCGGGTGGGGGCCGGAGCGGCCGACCACTCGGCCCGGCGTGCCGATGCCGGCGCAGTTCACCACGACCCGCAGCTCGCCCTGCTCGCGGGCCGCGTCGATCGCGGCCTGCACCTGCGACTCGTCCCGGACGTCTGCCGCCACGAACCGTGCGGCGTCGCCGAGCTCGGCGACCAGGGCCGCCGCGCCAGACGAGGGCAGGTCGACCACGAGGACCTTGAGCCCGTCGGCGACGAGCCGGCGGGTCGTGGCCCCGCCCAGCCCGGAGGCTCCACCGGTGACGAGGGCGATGGTTCTCTCGTTGGTCTGCAAGGGGATTCGGCCTCTCTGCGCGATATTCGATCAGGTGAACCTGAGCAGCTGGCGTGAGATGACGAGCCGCTGGATCTGGTTGGTGCCTTCGAAGATCTGGGTCACCTTGGCCTCGCGCATGTACCGCTCGAGCGGGAAGTCCTCGGTGTAGCCGGCACCGCCGAGGACCTGCACGGCGTCGGTCGTCACCCTCATCGCGGCGTCCGTGCAGATGAGCTTGGCCACGGCCGCCTGCTTCGTGAATGGCCGCCCGGCATCGCGCAAGCGGGCCGCGTGGAGGTAGGTCGCCCGCGAGCTCGTCACCGCGGCCTCCATGTCGGCGAGGAGGAAGGCGAGTCCCTGGAACTCGGCGATGGGCCGTCCGAACTGCTTCCGCTCCTTGGCGTATGCCGTGGCGGCGTCGAGCGCCGCCTGCGCGAGTCCCGTTGCGGCAGCGGCAACTCCGAGACGTCCGGAGTCGAGGGCCGACAACGCGATGGCCATCCCCTGTCCCTCGTCACCGATGCGACGGTCCGCGTCCACGGGCGCGCCGTCGAAGGTCACCTGGCGCACCGTGTCGCAGTTGAGGCCCATCTTGCGCTCCGGCGGAGCGAACTCGATGCCGCCACTGTCCGCCGGGACGACGAAGCACGAGAGACCCCGGCTGCCGTCGTCGGAGGTGCGCGCGAACGTCGTGTAGAAGCTGGCCTGGCCGGCGTGGGAGATCCACGCCTTGGTGCCCTTGATCGAGTAGCCGGAGTCGTCCTCGGCCCCCGTGCGGGTGGCCCGGGTCCTCATCGAGCCGACGTCGGATCCGGACGTCGGTTCGGAGAGGCAGTAGGCGCCGAGCTGGCCCCCGCCGAGCATGTCGGGCAGGAGGCGCTTCTTCTGGGCGTCGGTGCCGAAGGCGGTCACCGGGTAGCACGTCATGGAGTGCACGCTCACCCCGACGGCCACGCTCATCCAGACGGAGGCGATCTCCTCGACGACCTGGAGGTAGACCTCGGCGGGCTGGCCGCCACCGCCGTACTCCTCCGGGTGGGCCAGCGACAGCAGCCCGGACCGGCCGAGGAGGCGGAAGATGTCCTGGGGGAACTCGCTCGCCCGCTCCATCTCGTCGACCTTCGGCGCCAGGTCCTTGGCACAGATCTGGCGGGTGAGGTCGATCAGGTCCCGGGCGTCGTCGGAGGGCAGAAGGCGCACGGCGGGCATGGGGGAACTGTACGTTGCCGGATCCCACATGCTGGACGGTGGTCGGCGGAGGCGCCGTCGCTCAGACGCCCCAGACGGCGGGCGCGCCAGCGGCGGTCAGGGCGTGTCGTACGGCGACGGAGGCGGCAGCGGCGGGGACGCCGGCGGTGGCGGCGGGGACACCGGTGGCACGGACGGTGGTGTCGGCGGCCCGGACGTTGGCGACGACGGGGCGCCCTGAGGCGGGCGCGGAGGTGCGTCCTGAGGCGGTCGAGGCGCTGCGTCCTGAGGCGGCAGTGGTGCGCCGCGGTGGGGGCGCTGTTCCGCAAGCTTGTCGACCCCCTTGGCGACCTGCACCTTGGCCTTGGCCACCCTGCCCGCGTACTTGCCCTGGGTTCGTTCGTCGATGGCGGCACCGGCCTTGTCGACGACGTCACCGATCTTGTCGCGGTGCTGATCGGCCAGCTCGGCAGCCTTGTCCCTCGCCTGCTGCGCCGCCTTCGCCGCGGCGTCGGCGAGCTGGTCAGCCTTGCGATGAAGGTCGAGCTCCTCCGCCTTGCGCTTCAGCTTGTCCAGAAAGGTCATGATGACAGTCTCCGTCCTGAGGTGGTTTCGCCCGGCTCAACGCCCCGATCCTGTGGGCCGTTCCCGCTCGGGAGCAACCTACCAAGCCACGGGTCAGCCGAAGGCGCTGAGCCCGGTCAGGGCCTTGCCGACGAGGAGCGTGTGGACCTCCGTCGTGCCCTCATAGGTCAGGACCGACTCGAGGTTTGCCGCGTGCCGGATCGGGCTGTACTCCAGGGAGATCCCGTTGGCACCGAGGATGGTCCGGGACTCGCGGGCGATCTCGAGGCTCTTGCGGACGTTGTTGAGCTTGCCGACGCTGACCTGCTCCGGCGTCACCGCACCGGAGTCCTTGAGCCGGCCGAGGTGGATGGCCAGGAGCATCCCGTTGCCGAGCTCGACGGCCATGTCGGCGATCTTCTTCTGGGTCAGCTGGTAGCCCGCGAGCGGTCTGTCGAACACCTGACGTGAGGTGGCGTAGTCGACCGCCACCCCGAGGCTGTCCCGGGCGGCGCCGAGCGCACCGAAGATGATGCCGAAGCGGGCCTCGTTGAGGCATCCCAGCGGTCCGGCCAGACCGACCCCGTGCGGGAGCACGGCCTCCTGCGGCAGCCGCACGTCCTGCAGCACGAGCTCGCTGGTCACGCTCGCGCGCAGCGACAGCTTCTGGTGGATCTCGTTGGCCGAGAAGCCTTTCGTGTCGGTGGGGACGACGAACCCGCGGATCCGCTCGTCCGTCCGGGCCCACACCACGGCGACGTCGGCGATGGAGCCGTTGGTGATCCAGAGCTTGGTGCCGTTGAGGACCCAGTCCTCGCCGTCGCGGCGCGCGACGGTGCGCATGCCGGCCGGGTTGGAGCCGAAGTCGGGCTCGGTCAGGCCGAAGCAGCCGATGTGGGCGCCCGTTGCCATGCCGGGGAGCCACTCGTCCTTGTGCTCGTCGCTGCCGTAGGCGTGGATCGCGTACATGGCGAGCGACCCCTGGACCGAGACCAGCGAGCGCAGGCCGGAGTCGACCGCCTCCATCTCGAGGCAGGCCAGGCCGTAGGAAACGGCGTTGGTGCCAGCGCACCCGTAGCCCTCGAGGTGCATCCCGAGCAGCCCGAGCCGCCCGAGCTCGACGGCGATCTCGCGGGCGGGAAGCTGCGCCTCGTCGAACCACGTCGTCACGTGCGGGCGCAGCTGCTTGTCGCCGAAGGCGCGCACGGTGTCCCGGATCGCGCGCTCCTCCTCGGTCAGCAGGGCGTCGATGCCGTAGAGCTCGAAGGTGTCCATCAGCCGCGCTTTCGTTCGAGAGGAGTGACGAGCGGTCGTTTCGCACTGACGAGGTCACCCGAGGACTGCCCGCGCAGCCGTCGTCGCAGCCAGGGCCCGAGGTACTCACGGGCCCATCTCGCGTTGGCCGCCGCGGCCGCGCGGCGAGCCGTCGGCGCGCCGGCCGCGATCGGGGTGCGCCAGTCGGACACGTCGCTCTCGTGGCCGAGGGAGTGCAGCGCGGCCAGTGCGATCCGGCGGTGGCCCTCGGACGTCAGGTGGATCCGGTCGTCGGCCCACAACCGCCAGTCCCGCAGGGCGGGAAGTCCCCACTGGTCGAGAACCATGCACCCGTGGCGCTGGGCGATGCTCCAGATGAAGCACCCGTATGCCGCGACGCGGCCCCGCGTCGCCCGCACCACGGGGGCGTCGGCCGGGTCCACCGGCGTCGCGAGGAGCACGTCGGCCCCGGCCGCGCGGAGGCGGACCACCGCCTGCTCGAGCTTCGCGGCGAGGGCGTCGATGTCAGCCCGGGGCCGCAGGATGTCGTTGCCGCCGCCGACGATGCTGACGAGGTCGGGCTCGAGCGCGAGGCCGGCGTCCAGCTGGGGGCCCACGATGTTGTCGAGCAGCCGGCCGCGAACGGCGAGGTTGGCATAACCCAGCTCCTGCCCCGACTCGGCCGCCTTGTCGGCGAGATGCCCGGCCAGCCGGTCGGCCCAGCCGACGTAGCGACCCGGCGCCTCTGGGTCGGCGTCGGACATTCCCTCAGTGAAGGAGTCGCCGAGGGCGACGTACCGGGTCCAGACGCGAGGCTCTGGCTGCCGGGTCATCCGCAGCTCCTTGAGGGCAGGGTCCAGTCGACGGCGGCGGCGCCCTGCTCCACGAGCAGGGCGTTGGAGCGGCTGAACGGGCGTGAGCCGAAGAAGCCTGAGCGCGCGGAGAGGGGAGAGGGGTGGGCGCTCGCGATGTGCGGGACCGGGCCGAGCAGCGGAGCGAGGGCCTGGGCCTGGCGCCCCCAGAGGATGGCCACCAGGGGGCCACCACGCTCGACCAGGGCCGAGATCGCCTGTGTCGTCACGGTCTCCCACCCCCTGCCCTGGTGGCTGGCCGACGCTCCGGGGCGGACGGTGAGCACCCTGTTGAGCAGCATCACGCCGCGCTGGCACCACGGGCTGAGGTCGCCGTTGACGGGCGGCGGCACCGCGAGGTCGCTCTCGAGCTCGGTGTAGATGTTCTCCAGACTCCTCGGGAGCGGACGGACCTCGGGCGCCACGGAGAAGCTCAGCCCGACCGGATGACCGGGAGTCGGATAGGGGTCCTGGCCCACGAGCAGCACCCGCACGTCGTCGAACGGGTGGGTGAACGCCCGCAGGACGAACGGACCGGCCGGCAGGTACCCGCGGCCGGCCGCGACCTCCTCGCGCAAAAAGGCGCCCAGGGCGGTGATCGTCGCCGAGACGGGAGCCAGAGCCGAGACCCACGAGGGATGGACGAGCTCCTCCAGCGGCCGCGCGGTCATGACCGCAACCTACCCGGCGGTCATCCCACCGGTGACGGTCCGCCAAGCGGCGGACCGTCACCGTCGTCGTGTCCCAACGACGCCTCCCCACGGGATGACGCGCAGTGTCCGAGACCTCAAACATGCGACCCCACGTCGCTTGCTCGAACACCGTGTGACCAAGGTAGCAAAGGTAAAGAAATAGTCAAGGGATTCCCGGAAACTGGTCAGAATCAGGTCAAGCACACGTCTTCGCGGGCCGCCCGATCGCCTGGAGCGCCCCTCGGCTGGCGCTGGCGCTAGCGTCGCGGACGTGCTCCCCGAAGCTCCCCACTGGCCCGTCGTCGTCTTCGACCTCGACGGGACCCTGGTCGACACGATCGGCCTCATCGTCGCCTCCTACCAGCACACCTTCACCACCGTGCTCGGCGCCCCGCAGGACGAGGCGCGGATCAGGGGGTGGATCGGCCAGCCGCTGATCCGCGCCTTCGAGGAGGTTTCCCCACGGCACGCGCACGAGCTCCATGCCAAGTACCTGGAGTGGAACCACGCCAACACGGTGCGGCTGATCCGTAGGTACCCCGGAGTAGACGCCATGCTGGCCACGCTCGTCGCCGCCGGCGTGGAGGTGGCCGTGGCGACGTCCAAGCTGCGGGCGCCGGCCCGGACGGCGCTGCGTCTCGCCGGTCTCCAGCAGCACGTCGGCGTCCTGGTGACGATCGAGGACACCGACCGGCACAAGCCGGACCCACAGCCGCTGCTGCACGCCCTCCAACAGGTCGGCGCGTCGCCCGAGCAGGCGGTCTATGTCGGTGACGCCGTCGTCGACATCGCCGCAGCCCGCAACGCGGGGATGGCCGCCATCGGAGTGACCTGGGGCGCCGGCGCCCGGGAGGCCGTTCTCGAGGCCCGGCCGGACGTCGTGGCCGACACGGTCGAGGAGCTCCTGACAGTCCTGCTGCCGGGCTGAGCGGCCCCGGCCCGGGCGGGAAAGAGGCGGCCGACCGGGTCCTAGACTCCGCCCGTGCATCGCTTCGACCCGCAGACCAGCCCGGCCATCGTCGACTCCGTCCTGGCCTACGCCGCCGACCGGCTGCGGCTCGACCCGGTGCCCCTCGACGGGCCGCTCAGCCGGGACGAGCTCGTGCAGGCAGCCGGTCGGACCATCACGCCGCAGGGTCTCGGTGCGGGTCGCGCGCTGGAGGTCTTCGCCGACGTCCTCGCCCCTTCCTGCCTCTCGACGGACCACCCCCGCTATCTCTCCTTCATCCCGTGCGCCCCGACGAAGGAGGCGGCGGCGTTCGACGTCGTCGTCGGCGCCTCGTCGATCTACGGTGGCTCCTGGCTGGAGGGCTCCGGGGCAGTCCACGCCGAGAACGAGGCGCTGCGGTGGATCGCCGACCTCGCCGGCCTGCCGCCCGAGGCGGGCGGCGTCTTCGTCAACGGGGGCACGGTCGGCAACCTGTCCGCCCTGGTAGCCGCACGGCATACGGCGCGTCTCCAGCGGGCCGAGGCGGGCTCGGACGTGCGCCCGTGGCGGGTGGCGACGACCTACGGCGCGCACTCGTCGGTCCAGTCCGCCTGTGACGTTATGGATGCGGAGCTCGTCACGGTGGAGGCCGACGAGCGTTGGCGCCTGACGGGGGAAAACCTCCGGAAAACATTGCAGGAGAGCGATCCTGAGACGTTCTTCGCCGTCGTGGCGACCTCCGGGACGACGAACTTCGGGATCATCGACGACCTGGCGTCGGTGGCGCAGGTATGCCGTGAGCTCGGGATCTGGTTCCACGTCGACGGGGCCTACGGCGGGGCAGCGCTCGCCGCGCCGTCGGTGCGCGACAAGTTCATCGGGGTCGAGCAGGCGGACTCCTTCATCGTCGACCCGCACAAGTGGCTCTTCGCGCCGTTCGACTGCTGTGCGCTGATCTACCGCAACCCCGCGCTCGCCCGCGCCGCCCACACCCAGCGCGCGTCCTACCTCGACGTCCTCTCGGACGCCGCGGACTGGAACCCGACCGACTACTCCGTGGGGCTGACCCGCCGCGCTCGCGGGCTGCCGCTGTGGTTCTCGCTGGCGGTGCACGGGACGCAGGCCTACACCGACGCCATCGAACGCACCCTGGCCGTGGCCCGGTTCGCCGAGGCCGAGATCGGCCGGCGACCCTACGTCGAGGCGCTTCGCGAGCGGGACCTGTCGGTCATCGTCTTCCGCCGGACCGGGTGGCGCCCGCGAGACTACCGGGCCTGGTCGACGCGGCTGCTGGCCGAGCAGTTCGCCTTCGTCGTGCCGACCTCCCACGACGGCGAGACGGTGACGCGTTTCGCCATCGTCAACCCGCTGACGTCGGAGGACGACATCGCGGCCATCCTCGACACGATGGCCTGACCGGCGCGGCGGGGCGAATGACACGGTTGTCATTTTGCCCATATAGTTGAGCCACGCATGCGAGGAGTGTCGGATACGAGTGGAACGCAGGGTCGAGATGAACGCCGAACAGCAGGACGCACCGGAGCTGTCGACGCAGGCCGCGGTCAGCTCCCGGGACCGCGAGATCCTCGCGTTCGAGCGCCAGTGGTGGAAGTATGCCGGGGCAAAGGAACAGGCCATCAAGGAGCTGTTCGACATGAGCGCCACCCGCTACTACCAGGTGCTGAACGCCCTGATCGACACGCCGGAGGCCCTCGACGTCGACCCGATGCTCGTCAAGCGGCTGCGCCGGCTGCGCGCCTCCCGGCAGCGCGCCCGCAGCGCTCGGCGCCTGGGCATCAACGTCTGACGCGCGGCCACGACCACGAGCAGCCACGAGCACCGACCCGCGACCATGAGCGACCTGCGGCCCGGGCCGACCAACTCGGTCACCGACATCGCCGGTATCCGGGTCGGTCATGCCACCCGGCGCGAGCCCGGCTGGCTCACCGGGACGACGGTCGTCCTGGCGCCCGACGGCGGCGCGGTCTGCGGGGTGGACGTGCGCGGCGGTGGCCCGGGCACCCGCGAGACCGACCTGCTCGACCCGCGCAACCTCGTCGACCGGGTCAACGCGGTGCTGCTCGGCGGCGGCAGCGCCTTCGGCCTGGCCGCGGCCGACGGCATCGTCTCGTCGCTGTTCGCCGCGGGCGTCGGCTGGCCCATGGGCGCGCCGGGCCAGGTCGTGCCCATCGTGCCGGGGGCCATCCTCTTCGACCTCGGGCGCGGCGGCGGGTTCGCCAACCACCCGGGTGCGGAAGAGGGTGCGGCAGCCTACGCAGCGGCCGGCAGCGGTCCGCCGGCCCAGGGCACCGTCGGGGCGGCGACCGGCGCCGCCTCGGGCGGCTTCAAGGGCGGCATCGGATCGGCCAGCGTCATCCTGCCCTCCGGGGCCACCGTGGCCGCGCTCGTCGCGGTCAACTCGGTCGGCTCGCCCGTCGACCCGGCGACCGGCGAGCTGTATGCCGTGCGGCAGGGGCTCGGGACCGAGTTCGCCTCGGTCGGCCGGCCCGGCGCCGTGGACGTCGCGGCGGCGCGGCTCCGTGCTGCGCGGCCCGGCCCGCAGGGACTCCGGCCCGCCATGGCCACGACGATCGGCGTCCTCGCGACGGACGTGACCCTGACCAAGGCACAGTGCCAGAAGGTGGCCGGGATGGGGCACGACGGCCTGGCCCGGGCCATCAACCCCGTGCACACGCTCCTGGACGGCGACACCCTCTTTGCCCTCGCCACGGGAACCCGTCCGGCGCCTGACCTCCTGGAGCTCCACCTCCTCATGGAGGCGGCCGGCAACTGCGTCACCCGAGCCGTGGCCCACGGCCTGCTCGCAGCCGAGTCGGTCGACTGCACACCTGATGGAGGCGTGGCGCTGCGCTCCTGGCGGGACGCCTTCCCGTCGGCGAACCGCCTCTGACCTCGCCCGCACGGCGAAGCACATTGCCCGCAGGACGGAGCGTTTCGGAATGCTGAGGACTCGTGCCGGTTGGAGGACTGGCACTTGAAGCCGTGAAACTCGAGTCGTGCCTCCTCCCTCGGTCCAAGCTCCGGTATCCGCGCCCGCGGCGTGCCAGGCGCACGGAGCGGTGCGGGTGCGCGAGGCGCGCCATCGCCTCAGCGCGGAGTCCCCGCGGTGAAGCGCACCTCTACACCGGCTGCGGTTTGGCAGAGCCGCCTCTCGCACTCGCGCGCCTGGACACCAACGCGCCCTGATGCCATGATGCGAGTATGGCGAAGACGCGGACGACGGTCACGATTGATGAGCGGGTCATGACCGCGGTACGGATTCGCGCTGCGCGCGCCGGCAAGGGCGACTGAAGTGATCGAAGAGGCGCTTCGGCGGGATCTCGGTCTGGATCTCTTGGAGCGACTTTGGGCCAAGAACGATCTGAGCGAAGACGGGGCAATGGCGCTGGCCATTGAGGCACAGCACGGGTCGCGACCCGGCCAGCGCTGAGACTGGCGCTTCCGATGCGCGCGGTCCTGGATCCGAACGTCATCGTCTCGGCGGTCCTGTCTCGTAGCGGTACCCCAGCCATGCTGCTGGGAGCCTGGCTGGACGGCGCCTACCAGCTGGTGGTGTCACCGGCTCTGCTCGACGAGCTCGAACGGGTCTTCGGCGACCCGAAGATCGCCAAGCGGGTCAGCCCACCCGAGGCGCGCAAGCTGCTTGACGTGCTACGGCTGCACGCCGAGTTCGTTGACGATCCCCGCGGTACCCCCGCCGTCCGCTCGCCGGATCCCGACGATGACTACCTGATCTGCCTGGCTGAGGCCGGGACGGCCGTGATCGTGTCCGGGGACACCGAACTGCAGAGCCTGGCTGACCAGATCCCCGTCTGCACTCCCGCGGCCTTCTTGGCCCTGCTGGCCGCGAACTGACCAGAACAGCCGGGCATGGGAGATACCGAGTGCCAGCGCCGGGCGAGGCATTTCCGAAGGCCGTTGTTTGGCCACTCTCGATCGTTGCCTCGGCGTAGGCGCCCGCGCAAGTCCACCGGTTGACGACAGGTGACCAGTGGGCCGCAATCTGCCTCAAGAATGGGAACAACGTATGGCAAGAAACGAGACCTACTCGCACGGGCACCACGAGTCCGTCCTGCGCTCGCACCAGTGGCGCACCGCCGAGAACTCGGCCGGCTACCTCCTTCCGCACCTGACTGCGGGAATGGCGCTGCTCGACATCGGTTGCGGGCCCGGCACCATCACCCTGGACCTCGGGGACCAGGTCGCGCCGGGCCACGTCGTCGGGCTGGACAACGTGCTCGAGCCGCTCACCGTGGCGCGGGCCACCGCCGCCGAGCGCCGCGACAGCACGACGGAGTTCGCGCTCGGTGACGTCTACGCGCTGGGCTTCCCGGATGACTCCTTCGACGTCGTCCACGCCCACCAGGTGCTCCAGCACCTGAGCGACCCGGCCGCCGCGCTGCGCGAGATGCACCGGGTGTGCCGACCGGGCGGGATCGTCGCCGCCCGGGACGCCGACTACTCGGCGATGACGTGGCACCCGGCCAGCGCCGAGCTCGATGCGTGGCTCAGTCTCTACCGGCGGGTCGCCCGGGGCAACGGCGGCGAGCCGGACGCGGCCCGACACCTGCTCGCCTGGGCCCACGCCGCGGGGTTCGACGACGTAAGCTGCTCGGCCGACGCCTGGTGCTACGCCACCACGGAGGAACGGGCCTGGTGGGGTGACTTGTGGGCCGACCGGGTGACCAGGTCGGCGCTCGCCGACCAGCTGCTCGAGCGCGGGCTCGCCACCTCGGCCCGGCTCGAGGAGCTTGCCGCAGGCTGGCGCGACT